>OGZD01000666.1_pt1 | contig 34316 bp, 32 predicted proteins | sample 1576701 | NCBI WGS metagenome assembly OGZD01 (sample SAMEA3541487, study PRJEB24748) | human gut metagenome | biome: human gut; feature: human-associated habitat; material: faeces | place: China | collected 2012
TTGATAAGCACTATTTTTTTAGCCACAAGTGTTACAAAAAAGCTTGACCACAACAGAGGGACGTCAGGGAAATCATCCGTAACAATAAGAACTATGCAGACAGCTGCCGAGCAATCTTAAAGATCTATGACATGGTTTACATGCAGTAAAGCGAAACGGGAGGGATAGAGAAATGGGATTTATGATTATTAAGGCTAACAAATATATTAAAGTGGAATTGGATGGACAGTATCATCGTATTGAGGCTGGAGAAGAGGCAACAGAATTTGCTTCGGCAGAACAGGTAGTGGTTTTTATGGAAACTATTCCAAAGGTAAAACATTCAAAATATACGATTGAAGATGTAAACACTCAGAAACAATATAAATACAAGAATGGTATGCTTATTGTGAAAAACCGTTCAAATCACGGATCGCAGACACGTCAGTACATATATGAAAAGGCAGAAGGACGTTGTGAACTGTGCGGAAGGAAGATTCCGCTGCCGGAAATGACCATAGACCATGTGGTTCCGCTTGCTATGGGCGGAAGGGATGAGATTGCAAACTTGCAGTGTGCGTGTCAAATATGCAATCGCGTAAAAGATAAGTTGCTGCCGGAAGAATACGCAGACTGGGTTAAGGAGTCGTTTGAGTATCAGATTCGGAAGAGAAGCCGGAAATCTCTGAGATGGATGATTGCGGCGTGGGCCGTAAAGGGAATCTGAGGGAAATGGTACTGGGGGAATGCATAGACGAGGGTATATTTTAATGGATTGAAAAAATGGAAAAATTATTGTATACTTAAACCAACACGGATGAAAGCGAGGAAAATTGTGTTGGCAGATTCTCAGAATAAAGTATCTCAGAAGAAACTGGATTCTAACGAAAAATATCTTCAACAGTTAGAGGATATTAAAATCAGAGTACCGAAGGGATATAGAGAAGTTATAAAAAACCTTGCTAAGGAAGAAGGATATGACGGAGTAAATCCATTTATTGTTGCACTGGTAAACCGTGTGCTGAAAGAGAATGGAAGAGAGGAAATTCCTACTGGAATAAGGGAAGTAAAAGCTAAATAAGCTTATCACGGGCAACCGCCCTTGATATAGAGGTAATACCACCTTAAGAGTATTGTTTGATTGATTGATGCGGGAAAGTCATGACCGGAAGGTCGTGGCTTTTTCTGCAAATAGGAAGAGGGAAATAAAAAGGACGCTTGATTTCTCAAACGCCCTATTGTATAATCGACTTAGAAAGTGAATCGGATGCAAAATCCGATTTGCCCTCAGTAAAATGATATTCAGTTAAGAAATAAGCATCTTACACTTTGGACGGTATGGGATGCTTATTTTCTTTTATCAAAATGATTGTCTATGTAAGACAGAGCCGCAAAAATTACTAACAATAAAGTGAGAACTTCCATTGTGTTCATAGGGCATCACCCTCCTTCGTAAGATTAGAGGGCATCTGATAATCGGAAAATCACATCCTGCATTTCTGTTCAATTATACATACCCAGTATACCATAAAAAGAACATATGTTCAATAAAAATACGATCTACCAAACGGAATCCTTGTAATCCTGTGCCATGTCATGTATAATATAGGTAGAGATTCGGCAGCAGGACAGGAGGTCATACAATGAGCGCATTGCCAATAGAAGATATGAGTAACGCATACATCGAGCATTCGATGGTGATAAATAATTTTGTAGTGGAAATCGGAAGCCAGATCAAAGACAGCCTGTGCCGTGTGTTCGGTGATGGTGTTCAGTATCAATGGAGCGAAAACGATAACAAGATAGTCATTCCAGATGCATCCATCAACTGTAACATCCGGGACCGGAAGAACGTATCATTCACCGGAATCCCTCGTTTTGTAATGGAAGTTGTTTCTGATGCAACAGAAAAATATGACCGTGGAGAGAAGATGGACATCTACTGTAAAGTAGGTGTTTCAGAATACTGGATTGTAGACTGGCGGAAGAAGTCAGTTGAGATTTATATGTTCGACTTCAAGGAAGATGGGACACCATACGCATATCTGTTCAAGAAGATAACAGAGCGAAACAAGGATGAATTAAGTCTCGTCATGTTCCCGAACTTTGAAGTGAGTTATGACCGCTTATTTGATTTTGCATGATGGAGAGGTGATAAGATGCCGTTACCAGTAAAGAAAATTTATACGTTACAAGATATATACGCCCTTCCAGACGGACAGAGGGCGGAGCTGATTGACGGAAACATTTATATGATGGCACCGCCGACCACAAGAAATCAGATGCTTGCATTTTCGATTGCCCGTAAGATTGCAGACTACATTGACAAGAATAAGGGGAAATGCCAGGTCTTACTTGCACCGTTCGCCGTGTTCCTCAATGATGAAAAGAACTATGTCGAGCCGGACATCTCTGTTATTTGTGATCCAGATAAGATAGATGATGATGGTTGCCACGGCGCACCGGATTGGATTGTGGAGATTGTATCACCGGGATCCCGCCGCATGGACTATATGATAAAGCTGTTCAAGTATCGTTCTGCAGGTGTGCGAGAGTATTGGATTGTCGATCCGGAAAAGAACAGGATTATCGTTTATAATTTTGCTGATGATACAATGACGGAATATGCGTTCGGTGACGCAGTAAAGGCCGGGATCTATAATGACTTGGAGATCATAGTGGAGTAAGAGATAGGATATGCCATTTGGAGTATTTAACGTAAGCGACTACATCAGAAAAACTTGTGAAGAAGATCCGAAGTTCCGGGATCTGTATATTAAGATGCAGCCGGATGAAAAGATCATGCGTACCTTTGCCGGATTCCGGAAGGATCTTACATTCAAAGAAAAAGCGAAACTACTTGGTTTCAAGAAGAAAAAGCTTCAGCGGATCGTGGCGGATGATATAGACAGTGCAAAGCTTAAGGATCTGAAGAAATTGGCGGACGGTATGGGAAAGACGCTGCGGATTGAGTTCGTGCCAAAGGAGCAGGCCGTGAAAGAATTTATGGACGAGTTGACGGAGGAAAGTGGTGAGAACATGGATAAGATGGATAATAAGGAAATGATAAAAGTCTGTGTCGAAGAATTTTCGCGCATACAAGGTTGGATGGAACTGGCAGAAAAACAATCTGCTCTTTATGAATCCATGAAGACGAGATATAGAGATTTAAAAGTCATTCTGACAGCGATGAGCGTGAATGTAACGGAATTAGACACCATAAGAGAATAGGGTATAATTAGAAGGGCAGGAACCGGAATACGGAACCTGCCTTTTGCGTGTTATGTGGTTATATACAAAAATGTCCGGTTTTGCTATAATATGATGTAAGAGAAGGGGTGGGAAGATGATAGTATATAACAAGTTCAATAGATTACTTGAAGAAAAGGGAATAAGTAAAACGGAATTACAAAAAAAATTAAAAATTTCACCATCCACAATGTCTAATTTCGGGAAAAACCAATATGTTGCACTGTCCGTAATAGACAAAATTTGTACTGAGCTAAAATGTCAGCCCGGTGATATCATGGAGTGGGTCGAAAATGAAGATGATCTGAAGAAAATAGAACTGCAACGTCAAATCGAAGCATTACAAAAAGAACTTACAGAGTTGGAAAATAAAAGTAAATAAGGAAAATTCAAAGAAAGTGAGAATGAGAATATCGTGATAGTATATAAAAAACTTGGAAAAATTTTAGAGGAAAAAATCTATTATGGAGAGCTTTATCAACGGAAGGTGGACTTTCTCCAAATATGCCAACCAAACTCGCACATGATAGGCTTGTAAACTCCGACACAATTAACAAAGTCTGCGAGTATCTTAAGGTTCAACCGGGAGATATTATGGAATGGATTCCGGACGCAGAATACGAAGAAAAAAAGCAAAATGCAGACAAGCTTGCTCTTGAAAAGCAGATCGCGGAACTGCAAGCACGTTTAAAGGAATTAAATAAATAAGATTACGAGGTAATAATGATGGCAAAGAAACAGTTCAGCTCTACATATGATGAAGAAACACTTGCGAATTTTCAAGCAACTTGCGAAGAGTATGGTTTAAAGGCCAATATTGTTATAGAAGCACTTATGAAATTCTTTAACGAGGGGAATTGTAAGCTGGTCATTAAAAAAGGTGGAATTCAAATAGAAGTAGACAACTAAATAGTACGGTATAGATAGCATCTTACAGAAATGTAGGGTGCTATTTTTATGCCCAAAAACCCTTGCAAAAATATAACTATCATGCTAAACTATGTATGACATATAATATGTATTACATAGCTGCGGAGGAGTATTATGGGAAAGGTTTCAGAAGCACAGAAGGGTTACCAAAAGAAATACGATCAGAAAACAAAGATGGTTTCGGTTAAGTATACACCTGCCGATATGGCGGACTACGAGCGCATGACAGCGTATTTGGAGAGAACCGGGCAATCAACCAACTCATTCATCAAAAAACTGATAAACGCCTTTTTTGAGAACGGTGAGAGCACAAAGGTGGCAGCATTGTTAGAAGAGATCTTAGTAGAAGAGGGTGCGGCACATATCAGCTCAGAAGAAAATAAGAAATTAGAAGAGATGTTAGGCGGCGATCAAGAGCGATATAACGCTATTATGAGAATATATGCTGAATTTCTGTATGAGGACATTGACACAGCGTTAGAAGAGGAATCGTGCGTTATGGATAATTGGATCTTAAATGAATTTGTTAATGAAGGACTATCAGAGAAGCATGGAAAAGAGTTTGAAGAGGCCGTTCGTAAAAGTTTAGGAAATGTATGGTGTGAAATTATGTGCAATACCCCAATGTAGGTATTACATAATGAAAAACAAAATATCTGTATTACATAGATGTGCCAACAACTCAGTCATACATATATCATACTGCGAACTCAGTCATACATAGAAAATATAAGCAATACATATAAATAAGTATTACATAGAATGCTGGAAAAGCACTGTATTTGGATGAAAAATTCCATTTACGGTGCTTTTTAGCGTTCAAAACGAAATTTTTTTAGAAAAACTGCGCCCAAAAAGGAGAACAACAAAGTGTGAAAGTAGAAATTCCTTTCACAAAAATAAAAATTCTTCAAGAAGGAGCAGATTTTATGATGCAAAACACAGTAATAGGTGTGATTTTAACGATCATGAGTATGATTCTGGTCACAAGTTTCACGCCAACAAGGAAACTAAGTAATACAGAGATGGTAGCTTTATCGGACCAAAACGCAGAAATTTTAAGATTTTGTTTGAAATTTGATGCAGTTTCCGGTTTTCCGGACATTCCGGACGTTCTTACTGACATGCAGGTGACAACAAAGAGCCTGTTTGCGGATGTAGTTAGAACAAAAGTGATGGCAGAAGATGTAGGAGTGGCAGCAGGACTTTCAGCGTGATGTTTTTTTCATTCAGAAGCAATCAAAACGGAGAAATATACAGTACCAGATAAATTCTGGTAGAAATGGAGATATCACGATGAATATTTTTTTGAAAAGGTACTACGATATGCTTTATCCTGAATCACTGAAAGAAAACGAATATGTTTGTCTTTTCGTGGTGAAAACGGATGAAGAGGGCAATCCTGTGTGCGATGCAGATGGGAATGAGATTACGTTCCATCGTTTTGTAAAAAACTTTGAGCAGTATGAGGAGTGTGTAGAAAAATTCAAGTATAACTTTCATGTATATACTGCGCTGGCAACAGTGAAAGCTAATCGAACAGGTGAGCTTCATCGGCGGGAAAGTGATATGCGACAGCGTCGAGTCCTGTTTATTGATTTCGATAAGAAGGACTATGAAGACCTGCACACCGCACAAGAATTTACGCAGATGATAAAGGACAAACTACCGGATTTATTTCTCCATGCATGTTATGATTCCGGTCACGGTTACCATTATTACGTTATTGTTGATCTGACGTGTAAGGTCAAGGAACTCAGTGAGCTAAATAAGGAGATCTGCCAGATAGTCGGTGCAGATACGAATGCTTGTAAGGTCACACAGGTTGCCAGAGTGCCGGGAACCTATAATAGGAAACGACCAGATAAAGATGGCAAGTTCCCAATGGTGAAAGAGATTGACCATTATTTGAATCATGAGGTGACGAGCCAGAACTTCCATACGTGTGACGTGGACTACATCAGAAGAAGAATAGAAAACGCACAGAAGAAAGAAAAACTCTCTTTGGAGAGCAAGCCATTGAAGAAATGGAATTATGCTGGTGATGGTCTGGATGTGGTGATTTATCCGTGTCTCTGTACTGAAAAAGTTCTTCACGAGGGAGCAGACGAAGGCCAGAGAAATACATGGTTAGGGCGCATCATTTCCATGCTAAGATTCCAGGGCTATACAGAAGCAAAGGTCAAAGAGGTTTGTCTTGATTGGAATACTATATGTAGACCGCCAAAGAACCCAAGTGAGGTAAAGAGGGATATTGAAGCTTATCTAAACCACGAAAATGTTTACCGACTAAATGGATGTTGGGAACAGATCCCGGATGAACGGGTTAAAGAAATGGTAAAAGCACAGTGCGACAAGAATCACTGTTTACAGGCGGTGCAGAAGAAAAATATTTCCATAGAAGAGGACATAGGAGTAAAAATGTCACAGAAGTTATTCACCAATAGTAAGCTAAGAAATGATAAGGATACAAGCATGACAGGATACGAATATTTAATTATGACAATTTTATATAAATACGTTAAAAACGGCGCAAAGACGCCATTTACGATCAAAACTTTAAAGATGAAAATGCAGTATAAGAAGAGTGGAAAATGGCAGCTCTGCATGGACATAAAGACGTTTAAGACCACTTTAGATAGTCTGGTGGAACATCAGTGCATAGAGCTAATCGAGCCGTCAGAAGGAGAAAAACAGGTGTATGATAACACGAAAATTAAGATTAAAAGAGGTCTAAAAGACTTCAATGACAGGTACATCGAGTTCTATTATAGTGCAGCAAGGGCGTTCATTTCGAAGCAGATCACGCAGAATGAATTCAAGGTTTTTCTTTGCATTGTAAACAATATGAAAAATGGTAAAAGTTGCACAATAGAAGAGATGGACCGTGTTCTCCACATGGGAACATCACATATTGTCGAAGCAATTAAAAATCTCCAATCTGCACAGTGCATTGATGTGATCCAAAACAGAAGCAATAAGGGGAACTGGTACAATTTGTATTCACAGAAACATACTAATGAATACGATGACATCACATACAATGACAAGAAAACGAAAAAGACAAAATCGAAGAAATCCACTGAAAATAAAACTGTGAATGGTACTTGTGACAAGGATGATGATGGGGTACTTGTTAAGCTGTTAGCTTGATGTATACCTGTCGGTATATAATACATTCTATACATAGTTCCCGTTTTTCCCTATAAATTTTCCAGAAATGCCTTGTTTTTAAGGCGTTTCCGGACTTGCTATAATGCAAATCATGGTTCCGATTTTTCCCTAAGAATTTTCCAGCTTTTTCCGTATTTTCAAGGCTCAAACGCACTTTCTATAATGCAAGAAAAAATTTGTAAAATCCTGTTTGCCTCAGTGTGAGAAAGGATACATTTTATGCAGGAATTAGAAATTTTTAAAAATGAAGAATTTGGTGAAATTAGAACACTAATGATCGATGGAGAACCGTGGTTTGTAGGAAAAGATATTGCAGATATTCTCGAGTACCGAAACGGTAGTCGAGATATTAACCGCCACATAGATGAAGAGGATAGACGTAAATCGATGATTTTTGATGGGAATAAAAATAAAGAGACCATTATCATCAATGAATCTGGTCTTTATAGCTTAATTTTATCCAGTAAATTGCCTAATGCAAAGAAATTTAAGCGTTGGGTTACTACCGACATTTTACCTACAATTCGCAAAACTGGTGGCTATGTAAATAATGATGATTTGTTTATTTCACCTTGCCTTTTGAGAACAAAAACGGTATTTATACTATAAACGGTATGATCTTATTGTGATTTCCCTGTGGATGATGAAATGAATATATGAAGTGACCCTATCGCAAAAAAGCCCCCTACTATTAAGACACCAGAAATTCAAAGCCTTGATTTCCTGTGGTTTGCGGTGTGTTGGAGAGCAATTTTATCACTTTTTGATATAGATAAGAGAAATATTCTAAAGTCGGTAAATACGACTTTTGATACGAGAAATACATTTTCAAAGGAGAGACAACAACCCATGAAAGAACTGAAAATTGATCCAGAGTTGAGAGACTTACTGCCGCCCCTCGCGGATGATGAGTATAAACAGCTTGAAAAGAATATTGTAGACAACGGCTTTGATCGCAACTTTCCGATTATGGAGTGGCACGGTTTCATTGTAGATGGACATAACCGCTATTCAATCTGCCGGAAGCACAACATTGAGTATACAACCGGAACCCTCGCATATGAGACAAAGGAAGAAGTCATGCGCTGGATGCTTGATATACAGTTGGGGAGAAGAAACCTAACGCCGATTCAGAGGATTTCAGTGGCAGAGAGACACAAGGCTTTGTATGTAGCTCAAGCAAAGGAAAATTTAAAACAAGCCGGAACAAATTATGGAATCGGTATGAAAAAGCCTTTACCAAATTTGGTAAACCCTATTTCTACTATCGACACAACAAAAGAGCTTGCAGCAATTGCGGGCGTTAGCAAAGAAACCTATCGTATGGGCGCAAAAATTCTTAATTCTGATGACGAGGAACTAAAACAGCGTGTAATGTCTGGTGAAACAAAGATTAGTACCGGCTACAAGGAGTTACAGAATAAGAACAAGCCGAAGGTGGATGATGTGGTGGAGAAATTTTGGAAAACAGTAAGAAGATTTACCGATGCGTCCATTTGGACGGAAGACGGCTTTTTATATCTATTCTACAAGATCATGGGGTGTGTCCATTTGGACGGAGCCAATTTTTAACTTTTAGTTCTGATTTTTGGATGTGTCCATTTGGACGCAACCAAACAAGAGATAGTGGTGCACAAGACCTTCTCGAAACAAATATCCGTCAGCGTGGCGATGTCGGTGGCAGCGCAAAGAAGGTAGGATTGAGAATCAAAGAGCTGGAAAGGTTGTATGGGATTCAACATGGAGGAGATAGAAAATCAAATCCGAAAATTTCGGACTTGAAAAACGATCAGACCGATCTCGCATCTCAGATGGGGATCTCCGTGGATACCCTCAACAACTACAAACGTCTTACCGAAATGATTCCAGAACTTGAAGACTTGGTTGACACCGGAATTGTCACGAAGAGTACAGCGCTTGCGATGATCGGTTAGGCTAAATTTCGGACAAGCTGAAAGCCTTTGGTAAAATTACCAAACCCTTCGCTTCAAAACGAACCTATAAAATTCGGTTTTCATTGTCACGGTTTCCGTCCAAACGGATGGAGAGCAGAAATATACCGTCTAAATTTCTTTCAAATTCTTCACAAAAAAGAGAACAACTATATATCATCATAAGAAAGGGGCGTATTTGCCATAAATATTAAAGCAACAGAAGAATCAACAAAGAAGTCAGAGGAGAAGATCGGCTTCAAGATCAGAAGCGTACAGGCCGCACAGCTTTACGAGGTCAACCATGCGGCAGCGGGAGAAAACAAGGTATTGTATTCCGGTAAAGCTGCGATCAACGACAGTCTATTTTCCAAATTCGCGCGGAAACATGGAGTCCATACTAACCGCAGGAACACATCAAATGATCTGGTGATGATGAAGTTTGATTATGCAGTAATTGATCCGGTTACCAAGGCAGAACAGGAAAGAAGAAAAGCGGTGAGAGAAGCGGTTAAGAAAGAGAAGGAGTCCACCGGGAAAAAGCCAGATAAGAAAAAGAAAGCCGATGCAACAGTTGATAAACATAAGGACGAGAGTATATATACAAAACAGCTTCGATCAGATGCATATAAGGACGGCGTGGAGATCATATGGCGTACATATAATAAGGAAGGTCAGCCGATTCCGGGCAAGGATAAGAAGATCACCTACAATATGCTCTATCGCAGCACTGGTAAAGCAAAAGAAGGGCAGTGTGTCTTTGTCAAGAACGAACTTTTGAAGAAGTACCGGGAGTTTATGACAATGGGACTATGGGACAAGATGCCGGACAACGGGGCGAAGATTGTGGAATTAAGCGCATATGCACCTCTGATTACGGCAACAGCACAAGGATTCGTAAATCTTCCTATTGATAATATGTTCGTGGTCGAGGATATGAAGATACAGAGTGATCGTCCGGTGTGCGCTGTCAAGGTTGGTAAAGAAGAGTGTTGGGAAAAGGACTGGTCGGAGTTGGAAAAGATCTTGAATGGACATGAATATACGGTTTATAAGAAAAAGTTGGAGAAACATCCAAACTATACTTACATCGCCAAGGAGGATTTCCAGAGCTTAGAGGAACTTGATATTGAGGAAGAGATCCCAATGAAGCAATCAAGAGATCCGGATGGGAACGTGAAAAAGAGATCATGTTGTTATGTCGATTACAAGGACGAGAGCATTAAGGCAGAAAATACTGTGTGGGATGGAATGGGACTGGTAGACAGTTCGCTTGTGCCGGAAGGAATTGGCGGCTTTATGTATTGTCGTAGCCATATGTTCAAGTCCTGTCTGTTTGTTGGAAACCTGCAGGAATGGTTTAAGGATTATTACGGCGATGAATATGAGACAGCGATGGTGAAGGATATGTTTGGACGTAAGATGAAGGTCGCAGATGTTAAGGTCATCGTCACGGATAATTCCTTGAAATGGCTGAAATTTAAGGAAATTATGAGTAAGAATGGGACGAAAGAAGGAGCATTCCGGTACTGGCAGAGATGGATGAAGAAGCAGGACGAAGAATTCGAGATCGTAAAAGTGGAACATGCCAGTAAATACGGTGATGTGCAGCGTTCCTCATTCCAGATTAACAATACGCTTCTGACAACGGACCAAGAGGTGTTGCAGAGGATTGCAGAGCCGAGTGTAGAATACTGTAATGCGCTGAAAACGGATGCCGACGCTTACATTGATTTCCTTAAAACGACCGGGAGTGCCAGATACAGTATCAATAACGTATTGGTGGCACTGTATAAAAATAACCCGGATGTGATCTACTGGAAATGGTGGAAGGAACAGCGGGCAAGAAAGATCAGTGATTTTAAGAAAGATCGACTGCAACAGGGCAAACTATTCCACATGGGAGACAATCTGGTTATCTGTGGGAACCCTATTGCATTATTGATGGCAGTAACACTGAATACCAAGAAGAAAAAGGAATCCTTCGACCTGCGACAGGAAGGATGTTTCAATCTGGAAGAGGATGCGATCCAGTGTTACACAGAGCATTTTGCAGAAGGTGAATATTTGGCAGGATTTCGGTCACCGCATAATTCTCCCAACAATATTGTCCACCTGCATAATGTTTATCCGGAGGCACTGAGGAAGTATTTTCCGGATCTCGGTAAAAATGTCATTGTCATCAATGGCATTGGAACGGATGTGCAGGACAGACTGAATAGTCAAGACTTAGACTCCGACAGCATCTATGCGACATCTCAGCCGGATATTGTGGAACTTGCGAGAAAAGCATATATGGAATATCCGACAATCATCAACAAGGTTCCATTAAAGGGATCGCGTGAGTATTCGATGAGTATGGACAGCTTTTCAGAGATGGATCATACAATCCACAGAGGACAGACAGATGTTGGATATGCTTCTAACCTTGCACAGTTGGCATTAAGTTACTGGTTCGAGGAAAAAGGACATTTGCAACACGGGAAGGATGATTTGACAAGAAGTCTGGAAGATATTTTTATCATTTGCTCTGTTCTGGCACAGGTGGCGATTGATTCGGCAAAAAGATCCTATGACATCAATGTCCAGAACGAACTTAACCGTATCGGAAATCTGCCATGTATGAAGAAGGAAAAACCGTACCCGGTGTTTTATGCTGCGATTCAGAAATATAAGGACCAGAAAAAGAAGGATAAAAAGAAGAACATCAGATCAGAGCAGATCAAAGCGTATAACTGTCCGATGGATCTTTTGTACCAGATCATCGAAGATGGAGTTGTAGATCTCCGGGAAGAGAAGGAATATAACAAAAAGACGAAGCCAACAGAAGAATTTTACGTTCATAAGAATACAACAATAGGCATCAATCGGAAACAACGCTTAGAAGTAATCGGAAAAATAGAAGCATATGACGGAGAGATTAAGAAGTTGGACAAAGACTCTGAGACGTACAACGAGGACATGGAAAGCGCATTTACTGAGATCCTAAATTCCCTGTCGAATGTCACGATTAAAGAAGATGCATTGAAATCGTTGATTGCATATGCTCTGGATGGCAAGAATAAGAAGATTTGTAACTCCATGCTTACAGTGTTGTATGATAAATATCAACAAAAATTCATAGATATATTTGTGAAAAAGTAACAAAAGCGAGGATGCAAGATAACTTTGAGGCCTGTTTTTCCGGCGTTTTATGACATCAATCAATATCGCACTATGAAGGGGAACTGAACGAACCGTAAGTCAAGTACGTTTTTTCTTCCGGCGGATCACAGCGTCCTCAAACAAACGCTCCGCCGTATAGTACCGAATGCACATTCAATTACAAGTTCCGTTGTTGTCCTGCTGCCGACCTCTACCATGTTCAACCCACATGTGTGTTATCTGCCATTAAACGCCCATTAGGCAGCAGGACGATGACCAGAACTTTATTATTTTACGAAAATGGCATTGCATACGACAATGCTTATACATACAAAGAAAGGAAAGGTTTTATGACACCAGAACAGCTGCGAGAAGCATACACCAAATACATTGACGAGAGAAAGCAGAGTTATGTTGCGCGGATGACCAATATTAACGCATCGACACTCTCATCTTTTAAGAACGGAAAATTTGATCTTTACCCGGAACTTCATGAACGACTTGAAACATTTTTAAATGAACACAGATAGGAGAATCATAATTTATGGATAATATTACAAATAATGGAACAGAACAGGCAGCAGAAGTAACAGAAGGAAAATACACATACCGTCAAATGTTGACGATTTTAGAAGCATTTTCAGACGATGAGCTGGCAGTCTTTGGACAATGTACGTTTAATGAAATGTTAGCATTCCTTAATAATCCTAAAGGTATTGATAACATGATGGGAAATTATAAGGCTAATATCAATACTGCATTCGCGGGAATTGAATTGTTGAGAAAATTGGAAAAAGCAATGTCGGAAAAACTGGAACCTGTGGAGTCAGAAGATCCGGAGGAACCAGAGGAGAAAGAGGAAGAAGCTGTCCCGTCAAATCAATGGGGTAGGTCAGAATCCAATAGATCTGTAAATTGGTATTACCCATCAGCGTGGTATGATTATAGACGCAGAAATCCATACGGTTATACATCTGTATATCCAACATGGTTTTAATTTTATGGCAGATCTTAGGAAAGCACTGAAAAATCTGGATGTGTCGAAGCTCAAGACGAGTAGCGGCAAATCAGTTTCAGAAGAATTAAAACATCATGCGGCAATTCTTGCCGACTGTATCATGTATCGACTCGATGAAGTCTACGAGTCATATTCCCCCAAAATCTATAAACGTACTTATAATCTTTACAACTCCATCTACATTGACCAGACACCAGTTCTTAAAATAGGAAGCTCCGGTGCGGCAATCTGTATTTCGGTTCTATTTGATGATGGAGCGATTCACCAATCATTAAATGGCAAGTATGTCGATGTGGCGATGCTTTTAAATGAAGGATGGCAGACACATGGCAGTTTTGCAAATGTGCCGTATTTTGGTTACAGGCCGGGAACCCACTTCATCGAAAAAGGAATCGAAGATTATAAGCGCAAGGTGGATCATCCATTCGATGTGAAATTCATTAAAAATCAACAGTAACAATTAACGGCCGGGAGTGTCATGCTTCCGGTTTCTTCTATATAAGGAGTAAACACATGGCAGATGCCAATATTCTATTATCAGCAGGACTTAATATTGATGAGTCCTTAGCAAATCTAAAGAAAGATATCCAAACAATTCAAGACCGACTCAACGCAGCCGGAATTAAGATCACACTTCCGGTGGACTTGGATGAGAAGATCGTAAAATCCTTAAAGGACATCGGTAACGGCAAGACAACAGCAGCAGAATCCGGAAAAAAGATCGGAGATGCTTTAGCAACAAACCTTATCAATCAGTTCAATATAAAGGCGAAGTCAGCACAGCGTCAGATCAAAGATACCTGCAAGCAGTTATATACGGTATCAGTCGGAGAGCTGTCCTCCGGGCAGGAAAATCCACGTTTCATGCAGCTTTTTAATGAGCTTGGTGAAGTAGTCAAATCAAATGCGAACGTCTTACAATCCCGTATGGGAATCTATGATGATTTCTATAATTACTTCCAGAATCTTTCTAAAATAAAAATCCCATCCATCGTACAAACTGATCTCGGTAAAGACTGGGACAGTATGCGTAAAGTTTCCGCCGGAAAATTTGTGACCGATAAATCAAAATCCGGCACGGAGTTGGATTCCATTTATCAAGAGATGGCAGATAAATATAAGGATATCTTTTCCGGCACGGCAGACCCAACGGAGCAATTTCGGGAAATCGTGAATGCTGTGAAAGCATACCGGGCAGATATTGACAGACTTGAACCAGTCGATCCGAAGAAGATCACTGGTTTTGAAGAAGATATGTGGTCTGACATCATCACCAGTATCGGACAGATGCGGGAGCAGATCAAAGCACAGATGCCGCAGGTAACAGATGAGATCGAGAAAAACGTCTCCAATATCAAAAAATCACTTATGGAAGTTGATGCATCCTTCGACCATACCGGAATCGAACAGTTGACAGCAGATGTAAAACAATACTTTACTGCATTGACCGGAATCTCAGACAAGGATATCAAGTTACAGTTCTTTAAGGATGCCAACGAAGATGTGACCTCATTTAATGCGACACTTGACCGTGGACAGGGAATCTTAGAAAAGTATTCCTTTACGATGAATGACTTAGGTCAGTATGTGTATACAGGCGGATCTTTGATTGACCAGTCTGGAAAAGAATTTTCTGAAGTATCAGCAAAAGCCGCAGAGTACCAGAAAAAACTTGAAGCATTAAAATCTACATATCAGTCATTCTTACAGGGCGATTCCGCCAACAATCCATTTAAGAAATTAGTAGACAGCATTGATTTCTCCAACATCACCGACAAGGGCAGTCTGGATCAGATGATTGCAAAGTTTAATGAAGCCACAGCACAGGCGAAAGCTTTTAATGCGGAAATCAGCAAGAAAGCATCCTTCAATGCGGCTGAAAAGCTGAAACAGTATTTGACCGAACTTCCGGCGCAGATCGAATATCTTGAGACGAAGTTTAAAGGTGCAAATTTTCAGATCCCAGACAGTGTGAATCAGTCATTTGCATCCATGCGTCAGTGTTTACAGGACATTAATAAGACTGATGGTCCAGAGCAGAAGATCAAGCTTTACAATCAGCTTACAAGCGAACTGGATAAGGTGACACAGAAGTATAAACAGCTCTCCCTTGAGCAGAAGAATGCCGCGAAAAACAGTGCATTACAGTCCGGCAAGAATCTTCTTGGCACAAACATTGATTCATGGATGAACAAGAATACTGCTGCTGCCAAAGTATTCGCAGATCGTCTCACAGACATCAAATCTAAGCTCTCAGCGGCCGATTCTGCGGACTTTAACAACTTAAAACGTGAGTTCAATGAGATTCAAGCGGAAGCGAAGCAAATGGGTCTTACGGGGTCTAAAGCGGCACAGGAGATGAAATCACAATTTGATTCGATGTTATCTTCTGTGATTTCCGTGACTGCGGCCATGCAGACATTTAGAAAAATGGTGGGTACAGCAAGAGAACTGGACACTTCCTTATTTAATCTGCAAGTTGCTACAGGATCGACCAGAGAAGAGACAAAAGCACTCCTTGACACCTATAATCAGATGGCAAAAGAGCTTGGCGCAACGACTACAGATATTGCTGATGGTGCGGATGCATGGTTAAGACAGGGTAAAAGTATTGAAGAAGCGAACAGCCTTGTAAAGGATTCCATGATCCTTTCTAAGATCGGTATGATTGATGCGGCAGATGCCACGGAAGATTTGACGGCCATTCTGAATAGTTACAGATTGGAAGCTCAGAGCGCACTTGAGGTAGTATCAAAGCTGTCTGCGGTCGATCTTGAGTCAGCTTCCGATGCAGGTGGTCTCGCTGAATCCATGAGCAGAACTGCAACGTCCGCAAATCAAGCAGGAGTTTCCATTGATGAACTGATTGGTATGCTGGCCACATTGAAGGACGTTACACAGGCGAGCGACCAGGAGCTGGGAAATGCCATTAAGAGTATTGTTTCCAGATATTCTCAGATTAAATCAAATAAGTTCATCGACTACGAGACTGGCGAGGATCTTTCCAACGTAGAAACTGTCCTCGGAAAGATCGGCATTAAGATTCGCGATGGTTTGACTGACTTCCGTGATCTCAGCGATGTATTGTCAGAACTTGCGGCAAAGTATGACAAGCTGAATGATGTAGAACGTAATGCTGTCAACACAGCAATGTTTGGAACATATCAGCAGAACAAAGGTGCGGTACTTCTTTCTAACTGGGACAAGGTGGAGAAACTTACAAAGGTATCTGAAGATTCCACGACAGAAGCACTGGATAAATTCGAAGCCTATACAGGGGGAGTAGAAGCGCACATCAACTCTATGACGGCATCATACGAAAATCTGGCATCCATAATCGCAGATAGTGAGTTTCTAAAAGGTGCGACCGATGCGGCATCTGGATTTCTTGATGTAATTTCACAGGTGGTTGACAAGCTTGGAGTCCTCAGTGCCGCAGCAGGAGCAGTTACAATCGGTGGTGCGTTAAAGGGTAATAATATCGGTATTGTGGACAATAACGGTACAGATCTTACCTTCCTTGGAAAGACGGCTGACGAGTTGAAACGAGCATCCGAAGCAGGAGAGAAATTCGGTGGAATCTTCACAAAGAATGTGAAAGAACCAATCGTAAATGCGGAATCCATCATCGGTAATTACAATGAGCTTGTCAAGAAACAGTGTGTATCCCAGGAACGGATCAATGCCCTAACGGATGATTTTGACATGAGAAAATACCTCTCCGGTCTTAAAGGTGCAGAAGCTGGAATGACTGGTTATACTGCGGCACTGAATATGGGTTCTGCTGCCACATTAAAGCTTAAGGTCCAGACAGTAGCCTTAAATGTTGCACTGAATATGGGTGTTGTAGCGGCGATTACAGCCGGAATTACGGTTCTAACAAAAGGGATTGAACTGGGTGCAGAAGCTATCGACAATTACGTCCATCGTCTTGAAAATGCCAAAGAAGTGGCAGAAGACGCGAAGGAATCCTACGATGAGACAGCATCAAAGTTTGAGTCTTTAAATGACGAGATGAAAACAACTCAGTCTCGTATGGATGAACTGGAAGCAAAGGACCATCTCACCTTCGTTGAGCAGGAAGAGCTTGATAAGCTGAAAGCCACAAGTGCAGAACTGGAACAGCAGATTGAACTCTATCAGGCACTTAAAAATATGCAGGGTGATATCGCCAGAGATAAGGCAGTGGATTACTTTGGCACCGAGACGAATACAAAGCGGTATGATGGATGGGATTCCAACAGTTCTCTTGCAGATTATTCCACTTCAAAAGAAAATCCTCTGGAACGGACAGAGAAAGATATTGAACAGTATTCTACACTTCTAGCTCGTCAGAAAGAGCTGAATGATGAGATTGCAAAGTATAAAGCGGAGCATGTGGACGATGTTTTCATGTCACAGGATTACAATGATAAGACCAGTGAGTTATCGGTCATTGATAAACAGCTTGAGACATTAAAGACCCGTCTGGCAGACAGTGACACTGACTTCATTAAATTCAAATCATCTCTGAACTCTATTACAGATAAAGACATGATTGAACAAGTGGACAAACTTGTAAATGAGATCAATGCCCTTTTCAATGGAGGTTCTTCTGATTCCACCGACCAGTTTGATAAACACTGGAATGATTCTTCCTTCACCTCTGCAAAGCGTGAACTTAGCAAGATGGCAAGTGCAGGAACACTCACACCGGAAACACTAGAATCGAACGAGAAGTACAAACAGCTTCTTGACACAACCGGAAAGACCGCACAGGAAGTAACAGATCATATCTATGCGCTTACAGAAGCAGAACAGCAAGCAGGAAATACAGATATTTCTGCACCATTCACAAAGTCTGAGATGATTTCTGAAATCAACGGTCTCTCCGAAGGTTTTGAGGAATTAGACAAGATCATGGCTTCTGTTGTTGCGAAGGATAAAGCATTTGACTTCTCTCTTCTTGACGATAAGAAATTCAAAGATAATTTCCAAGATTATACAACCGAGTATAATAATTTTATCAATACAGTTACTAAGAATCCGAAGGATATTAACGCTTGCCAGAGTGCGTTTGATGATCTCGCGACAGCGTATATTTACAACTCTAAGGTAATAAAAGGTCTGAGCGAGGATACAGCGGATGTTGCAACACAATATTTGAAACTCATGGGAGTTTCCAACTCTGCTGAAGTCATCGCAGCGGGACTTGCCAAGGAACATGTTGATGCAGCTTTAGCTTCAAAAGATCTCAGTAACGCAACCTACGAAGAAATCGAAGCTCTTGCGAATGAAACAGAAGCGACCGATGCGGGTCAAAGAGCATTTAAAATTTATGCTGCGCAGAAACTATTAGCTCAGGACGGATTCGATGTTTCTGGTGATATTACTGCTCTCGCTAATATCGTAAATTCATTGGGAATTGCTACTACTGCATGGGTAACTTACTATCGTGCAAAACGAGAATTGGATGCAATTAATGCCTCCAGCACGGGGAATTATTATACAGATAGAAATGGCAATTATCTTACTGAGAAAAATGGTAAATATTATCTCGATAGCGGTGCGGAATATAGTGGTCAAAAGATAAACCATATCATTGATGATGGATATAAGAAACGTTTACAAAATCAAGCAGCTCGCGATAATAAAAAGCTATTTGATGATCTTACAGAACAGGCTAAAGTAACAGTTAAGGAAACTGGGGGAAACAAGACTTCAAATACAGGTGCGTCAAACGCTAAGAGTTCTAAGGATTCCGAAAAAGACCCAACCACCTTCGATTGGATGGAACGCAAGCTCACTATCCTTGACAAACAGACTTCCACCCTTCAAGATAAGATCGACAACCTTGTCGGCTATAAAGCGAAAAACCAAGTAACCGATACGGTTCTTGATCTGTTAGGTGATAAGCTCACCACGCTTGAGAAGATGTCTGCCCGTTACCAAGAACAACTTAATTCTATCGACCTGCCGGAAGAATGGATTGAGAAGATTCAGAGCGGCGCATATGATATCGACTCTCTTGATTCCGACAAAGATAAGACGCTTATTAAAAAGATCCAAGACTACCAGACATGGTACGATAAGATTCAGGACTGTAAGGATAAGATAGATGAAACTACAAAATCCATCAAGGAAATGAATCTTTCCAAGCTGGACAATATCATCGATCAGTTCGACCAGACCCGTGATATCCTGTCTCAGATCATCGACACAGAGAAAGATCTGCTTGACCTACGTGAGCAACAGGGTGAGAAAATCAGTGCTAACGATTATATTTCTTTGGCGAATAAACAATATGAGGCTACTAAGCAAAATATTGAAGAGTACAACCGTCTCTCTGCTGAGATGTCCAAACTGAATCTGGAACGTGGTTCTGAGGAATGGAAGAAGTATAACGATCAGCTCCAAGACCTCAAGAATAACATGATCGCAGCCGCTGATGCAGTTGAATCTTATAAGGATGCGATGACAGAACTTGTCTACAAAGATCTGGATGATTATAAGAGTAAACTGGATTCTCTGAACGGCACAATCAGTACAATGAGTGGATTGATTGGTGATACGAACCTTGTGGATGATAATGGTGAACTTACTGATCGTGGACTCGCACAGTTAGCATTATATGCACAGCAGTTATCCAATGCAACGCACGAAGCGGCTGAATATGATAATGCGATTGATTCTCTAAATGATGCACTCCGCACAGGACTTATCACGCAGGATGAGTATAATTCTATGCTCTATGAGTATAAGTCTGCACAGGAATCTGCCGTATCTTCTGTTAAGGATGCAAGAGATTCTATTCTGTCACTTGTGAAGGATGGAATCCAAGCGGAAATCGACGCAAAGAAGGAACTGATTGATCAGACCAAGGCAGAACTTGAAGCCGAACAGGATCTTCATGATTACCAGGAATCTATTGCAGATCAACAGAAAAACATTACAAATCTCCAAAGACAGATCGCAACTTTGTCTGATTCTACAGAGCGTAAGGATATCGCACAGAAACTTAAGCTTCAGTCGGATCTCGCAGAAGCACAGAAGAAGCTTTACGACACCCAGTACGACCATGAACTGGATGAGCGCAAGAAAGCTCTGGACGACGAGTATAACACTTTTGAAGAATCCAAGCAGAAAGAGATGGAAGAACTTGAAACCGATCTGGATAAACAGGAAGCTGCTATCAGTAAATATCTGGATAAGGTTAAAAGGGATCACTCTACTGCTTATGATGTTCTGAAGCAATACGGAGAGAATTATAATCTGACGGCAACCGATGATTTAACGGAGCCGTGGGAGTCTGCAAGTTCAGCAGCCGACACCTGCTCTGATGCAATTGGAAACGTGACAGCAAACATTCAGTATCAGATCAACAGCCTTGATTTCAGCTCACTTTACGAACTTGTCAATCTGTTGAATACGATTAAAGGACTCGGCTATGGTGACGGTGATGCTACTAATTCCCAATGGGAAGATATTTCCGGAACTGGCACATGGCATAAGAGTGCCGCGAGTGGACGTTGGTGGTATGGAGCTGATGAAGATAACTATGCTTCTGATGGAATTTATACGATTGATGGTAAGCAGTACGGCTTCAACGGCAAGGGACAGATGGTAACCGGTTGGAGAAATGATATTGGCGATGATGGTACATGGAAGTATTTCGAGCCGAGCAACGGTCAGATGGTTCGTTCAGAATGGAGGAAATCCAAAGACGGAACATGGTATTATCTCGATCATAACGGTGACATGGCTACCGACATGGCTGTTAAAGCTAAGGACGGTAATGGTTACTATTATGTAGATAATGATGGAAAGTGGGATGGTACTACTCTTACAACTGAAGATGTAAATCGCCTCAAGTACAAGATCGGCTACAAGAATGGCACGAAGAACGCAACGCCGGGATATCATCCGGTATTCGAAGATGGCTCAGAAATCATCACACTGAAGGATGGCACGGTTCTATATCCATTCAAAGGTGGTGAAACTGTTCTGGATCATGAGAAGACGAAGAAGTTTATGAACTCGCTTAAAACTACAATGCCGAGATTCACGGACGCATTTAAGAACTCCACATTGGATAATGCCAAGGTAAAAGATGTCGTTCAGACGATCAACATTAATATGCCAATTGGCGGAGTGCTTGATGAAGCAGCAGCAAGAGTTCTGAACAAGGAATTTATTCCGATGGTAAGGAAGAACGGAAAGTATATTGCCGAAGCTGTAACAAAAGATATGCGCTATGAGATGAAGGGCAAATAATTAAGGGCGGTTATGCGCCGCCCTTATGAATTAATGGAATTGAGTCATGCAGATATCATAGAATGCTTTACCGATGTTGGTCACTTCAAGAGTATGCCTATTATAGGAAAACTTGAAACCGTCGGGTTTGTCTGGATGCATTACAGATTGCTTCTTTGCAAATTCGGAGTTCATTATTTTATCGTAAAGAGCATTATCAGCACAAAAAGAAGTTTTAACTATAGAGATAAGATTTTGCTTAGCAAGATTATCTATAGAAAGGCTTACAAGTTGTGGAGAAGCTATATCAATATCTGAAAGATTTGACATAATTATTGTTTGCTCAGTTAGAAAATCCTTATCACGTTTATACACTAAATCAATTAGTGGATTGTCTTCTCGTTGCATGATTATTTTAAATATTTTTGCATCAAGTGGAGACATCTGCTTGATTATTTCTACAAACATAGGATGGACGTGATCTTTAGTATCCGTATTCATGGATTTAGCAAGAAGATTAGCATAGAGATTTCTCAATTCGTCGCTATCCATAGAGTATGTAACAGCTTGTAAAGCGGGAATTGAAACGTAGGTATCTGGAAGTGTGATTTTTTGAGGATCAGTATTTTTTAACTTTACTGCTAAAACTTGTTCAAATTCTTGAAGCTTCGCTTCCTGTAAAGCATTCCACTGACGTACACCGGAAACCATGGCGTTTAGCGTTTGGGGAATAATGGCAAGAAATTTTCCAGACTCTTGAATAGTGGGCTTAAGCATATCGTCATATACTTGAGGAACCAGTTTGGCAGCTGCTTCAGTTAAGCTAATATGTTGATCTGACATATATAACACGACCTTTCATATAAATGATTTATTATAGACATTTTACCATGCAGAAAATGTTTTGCATAGCTGACGTTTTAAGACATTTAGAGATATCTAAGGATATTTTAAAAAAATTTATAGAAACAATAACAGCAGGATGGAGTTCCATGACGGGATTCCATCCTTTCATATTATAAAGGGGTAATTTTATGGGAAGCAATGTAGCAGAACAACAGAAGCTATACGTTCCAATCTGGGAGAAAGTAAACCTTACACTTCCAGAAGCAGCAAAATTATTTAATATCGGCATAAATGAGATCCGATCCCGAACAGACGAACCGGGATGCGACTTTGTCCTTTTTAAAGGGACACACCGATTGATTAAAAGGAGAAAATTTGAGGAATATATTTCAAAGCTACAGGTTTGGTGATGGATCAGAGAATACATGATTTCAATAGACAGAAAAAGAATGTGTGTTATAATGGGGATATATCTTATAAATATATCTCCGCTCAGTATAGGAAGGAGATATTGATGGAAAGAAGGAAAGATCATAAAGGCCGTGTACTAAAACCGGGTGAAAGTCAGAGAAAGAACTTGACATATGTGTACCGTTATACGGAAGGAGAGTCATCGGAAAGAAATAGTGTATATGCTAAAACCTTGGAAGAACTTCGTGAAAAGGAAGATGAGATCCAGAAAAATATAGCACTTGGCATATATAATAAGAACTGGACGTTAAACGATCTGTTTTACAGGTACCTGGATCAGAAATCTGAAGAAGAGATGAAGCCTCGTACAAAGTTGAAGTATAGAAAATCATATGACCGTTGGGTAAAGGATTCCGTGATTGGAAAGAAGAAAATTAGTCAGCTCACGAAGTCCGATGTTTCGATTTACTATCGCAACTTAAAAGAGGATAAGAGGCTTGCCAATGGAACGATCCGCTGCATCCACAAATTTATCAATGGAGCATTAAATATGGCGGTCGAGGATAGGATCCTATTGACTAACTGTGCGAAGAAATGTGCGCTGCCATATAGAGCAAATAAAGAGAAAAAGAAGAAGGAAACCAGTACCTTATCTGTGGAGCAGACAAAAGCGTTCTTTACTGCGGCTGAAAATATGCCATATGGTAAATCATATATTCGGGCGTATAGAGTATTTATCGGTACGGGATTAAGATATGGTGAACTGGCGGGACTGATATGGGATAATCTTGATTTTAAAAATAGGATCATCACAGTAGATCATCAATTTGTGCAAGGTGATAATGAATCAGTTACCCAATACCATATAGATGAACCTAAAACACAGGAATCCATTAGAAAAGTTCCGATGTCAGATGATGTATATGAGATTCTTTCAGAACTAAAAAGAAATACTTATTTCAGTTCAATGAAATTTGGTATGAGTGTGGATGGTTATAAAGGTTTTGTATTTCATACACGTTCCGGACTGCCGCTTTTAGAAGTGACGTACAACAAATTCGCAAAGAAAGTGGTGGGAGAATACAATGCAAAGCATAAGAATAAACTCCCGGAGGTCACTTGTCATACCTTCAGACGCACATTTGGTACAAGGATGGCAGAATCCGGTATGCCTGTGGCGATCCTGCAAAAGCTTATGGGACATGAGGATTATAGAACCACAGCGAAGTTCTACGTTCAGACTGATGAGACTGTAGTAAGAGACCAGTTTTACAAGTCGATGGATGCAATCCAGGTCGGATAAAAATGGAGTAAATGCGGCGTAAATGTGTAAGTTGAACTTTGGAAACACCGATGTTTACTGGATATTTCCCATATATCATAATCCATGGCGAGAACCACGAACTTTCAAGAAGCGGCAAGCCGAAACACAGGATCCGCAGAATGACGGAGATGATGGAGTGGTTTGAGAAGTATTTGAAGTAAAGAGAAGGCAGGGCGCGGCAGCACCTGCAGACTGAAGATATAAGAAGTTCCCCGGCTGGCAGCAGAAATGCGGCTGACCGGGGGATTTTTGTGGCAAAATTTCGTCAGTATGCATTTTTCGGTGACAAGCGGTGTAAAGTATGGTACTATACATATAAGCGTGGGTCTTTTTGACCTATGTGCGGAATTTGATTTTAAAAGGAGATTTTTGCATGCGAAAACGCTTATATGCGATATTTCTTGCGCTGACAGCGGCGATCGGAATTTCCGGCGGAACGGTGTTTGGTGCGGCAAAAACTACCCAGGTAGATACAATCACATTGGAGACACAGACGGCAGATGACGAGGTTGCGGTGGATCTTGGATGGAAGACTCAGCAGGACAAGGGACGCTGGATCGACAAGATGGGAATCGCAGATGATGTGAACAGCCTGGTTCTGATCATAAATAATATAGAAAATGATACTGACACGGTAAAGACAAATACAGGAAATGGTTCCAGCGATAAAGTTGTAAAAGTGAAAAGAAAACAGCTGCCGGGGAATTCGAGAATGCTCTACCTCTCCAGAACGGAAAACGGGGTTTGGCAGGAGAATTTCTCTGTCAACTGTTATATTTCCGGCGCACAGGGAGAAGATTCCGATATTTACGGCGTTTACCGCCTGGAGAGCACCTTTGGAAACGAAAATGATCCGGGAAGTCTCGTCCCGTATCATAAACTGACATCGGACGATTACTGGATCACAGATCCGGAAGCGGATGGATTCGGTGTTATCACCGCAAAGAAGCCGTCTGGCTTGTTGTCGAACCAGTATGTGAATCTGGAGGAGATGCGAGCGTTCTCAAACTTTGGCATGATCCTGAAACCGGAGGAAGGTTCTGAAGGATACCCGGCTCTTGTGGTCAACTGCCAGCAATCCGGCGCAAAGAATAAGTCTTTCTGCGGGATTCAGCTTGCCCAGTCCTATGTGAGAATGCTGATTCAGTCTATGGATTCCGGAACGAGAATCATGATCGCCGGTGAGGTGGAAGAACTGGAAGGAATGTAAAAGTAAAGAGATCCCTGGAATCGCTCACACTGGTGGCGAAATTCCAGGGATCTTTTTGACTATACGCACCTGATGGTTTTGCCTGCAGCAGACATCTCTAAATCTTGCAGGACAGAATACACCTTATTTTGGCGGGAACTGTCCGGCAAGGCGACGGATCATTTCTGCCTTCTTTCTGCCATCCGGCGACAGATTTTCTGTCAGGATGGAAAAGAGCAGATCCCGCTCCTCGCTGGAAAAAACCAGATTGGACTGCCGCATCTTCCTGTGCAGATCTAAAAATAGATTCATTCTTTGAGCTTCTGGGGCTGCGGCCAGTTCATCGGCGAAGGAAGCCAGTAAAGCGATCTTTTTCGCATCCATGTGATGGAGCCGCGGATCTGATTTCCAGGATCTTTCCTGATCATGTTGTTCCATGGGCAGATCCTCCTGGGGCAAAACTCTGCATGACTAACTGCAGGGTTTCGTATTGTGCCTGCATATCCGGGGGAAGAATGGAAAACAGCTGTTCCGGAGTGAGCCCGGAACCGGATCGTCCGCGGCGGCTGGCAAGAAAGCGAGAGATCATATCGATGGTATCCTGTTCCGCCTTATTTGCATATGGGCGGACTGCACTCAGCATATCTTCGACGGATGGGTTCGGGGACTCCAGGGAACATACGCTCATCATCCCGTCATCGTTCTCCCGGAAAAATTCCATGGTGTGCATCATCTCCCTGGCACGGATGAACATGGAGAGAGACCGCTGCCGTCTGATATCCAGATAGGGAAGAGCGGCCTTCATCATCTGTAAGTGATGATCACCTGTGGCATAGTCCAGGTCGGTCAGCTTTAAATCTTTTTCACTCATATTGGGACCTCCTGCATGTGACAATATATGAGAGGACCGGCGGATTCATGCGAAAAATGCACGGAAAAGAGGACAGGGGAATAAAATATAGGGAAAGGGGCTCCAGCCCAGGGAGGAGAAAACGTGGGAAGACTTGTCATAGATGGAAATGCTGTCTACGAGATCGATGAGGAGTGCGAGAGGAGAAAAAAGGAAAACAGACCTCAGAAAGGAGAAAATGCAGAGAGAACGAACAGAAAGGGCGGCCGTTAGCCGCCCCGCAGTCTTTTGAGATGCCGGTTCGGTCAGCAGCCGAAACCGCATCCATTTCCCCATCCGCCGCAGCAGCAGAGAAGGAGAATGATCCAGATACAGCTGTTGTCGCAGCCGTTGCCGCATCCGCATCCACCGCCGTTATGTCCGTATCCGCCGCAGCAGCACAGGAGCAGGATGATCCAGATCATGTTGTTGCCGCATCCGCCGCATCCTGATGCCGGAGCATCGCATCCACATCCACAGTTTGTAGCAGCTAAATCACTCATGTTAATTCCTCCGGAATTATCTTTACACTTCCAGTATATGCATCATGGCATGTCAGACTTTCACTCTGAAGATGAAAAATGTTGCAGTTCATTCCCGGCAGAAGCAGTTGCTGAAGGAAAAATTCTATATGGACCGAACGTGAGTGTACTTTTGCTGCTTCATGTGGTATGATGGGAAAGTGAAAAGTCAGCAAAGATACCCGCAGCAATTTTTATAAGAGATGGGAAGAAAGTATGAAAAACACGATGAAGATACGAATGATCGGTGCAGCTGCACTTCTTGGCATTGGAGCTTCTGCGTTTCCGTCACTGGCGGCCGCGAAGATCCAGCAGCTTTCTGTCTATATAAATGGAAAGGATCGGACAGTGCCGGCTGGAGCTATCAGAACGCGGACGGCTATGCGGCGACAGGATGGTTTGAAATTGGAGACCAGTGGTACTTTTCAGATGAAAATGGCAGCCTGCTGACCAACACGGTGGCTCCAGATGGATATCGTGTGGACGGCAGCGGCGCCTGGGTACACTAGCAGAAATATAAGAGGAGAAACGAATTATGAAAAAACTATTCTATGATTCCGCATATATCCGCACATTCGAGGCGAAAGTACTTTCCTGCGAAAAAGGGAAAAAAGGATATGAGGTGGCTCTGGACCAGACCGCATTCTATCCGGAAGGCGGCGGACAGCCATATGATACAGGAATTCTTGGCGGAGCGCATGTAACGGCAGTCCATGATGTAAAGGGAGAGATCGTCCACTATACGGATGCGCCGCTTGCGGTCGGTGAGACTGTGACAGGTGAGATCAACTGGGACAGAAGATTCCAGAATATGCAGGGACATTCCGGCGAACATCTTGTGTCCGGGCTGATTCACGCGAAGTATGGGTATGACAATGTGGGATTCCATATGGGGACTGAGGAGATCACCATCGATCTCAATGGCCTGTTAGAGTGGGAAGATCTCATGGAGATTGAGAAGAAGGCAAACAGAATTATCTGGGAGGACCGGGAGATCTATGCGGGATTCCCGTCTGCTGAGGAACTTGCCCATATGGATTACCGGAGCAAAAAAGAACTCACCGGTGCTATCCGTATTGTCAGCATCCCTGGCGGTGATACCTGTGCCTGCTGTGGTACCCATGTGAAGACGACGGGGGAGATCGGACTTGTAAAGTTCCTGACCATGATCCACTACAAGGGCGGCGTGAGAATTTCCCTGCTCTGTGGTGAGGCTGCAGTTATGGATTATGAGAAAAAGAGAGAAGAGCTTCAGAAGATCTCTGTTCTTTTATCCGCAAAGGCTGGAAAGACTGCGGATGCTGTGGAAAAGGTAAAAAATGAGCTGACGATGACGCAGGCAAAGTGCTCGGAGATGTCAAGAAAACTCATGAAGATCTATGCGGATCAGTTAAACGGTGGAAATAGCAAGATCTGCTGGATAGAAGACGGACTCGATATGACGGAACTCCGCCATTTTGTGAATTTCGCGCTGGAAGGTAAGAAGGGGGGGATTGTCCTCGCTCTGTCAGAAAGTGTGAATGGGGGATTCTCTTATGTTCTGGGGAGCCAGAGCGAGGATATGCGCACTCTCTCGAAGGAATTAAATGGGGAACTCTCCGGGAGAGGCGGGGGCAGCAGCCAGATGGCACAGGGAACTTTCTTCGCAAGGAAGGAAGAATTGCTCTCCAGTCTGGCCGCCAGAGGGTTTGTTATGGCCGACTAGCGGCGGGCTAAACCTGCCGCTGCCTTTTGGCGCGGTGGGGACAGCTTTATTGTGATCTGCTTAGCAGCCCTGAACCATGTACTGGATCAGGCGCTTGGAATCTTCATCGTTGTGAGTGGTGAGGCTTAACTCCTTGATACTGCCGTTAGAAAATACGGTAGCCATTGAGAAGTACTGGCTGAGCTTGGATTTTAAGTTTACGCTTCCGCCCTCCGGAAGACTTAACTCAACAGCGCCGTCACACTGGTTGATGACTTTGAAAAATGTATCAAGATTGGAAATGTTTCTCATTTTTAATTTCATAATTCGTTACCTCCTTAAAAGGTGATTGTAACTGGCTGTAACTTCTTAGTGCCATTGCCTGTGAAAGCTGTCTCCGACAGTTCTCCGGGCGGATACATGGCAGCTGTTACGAATCCTGTTTTCATTCCAGTTACGCTTGTTTTGCTTTGTCACTTCGTTTTTCTTTTAACGATTTGAATTCTACCAGATGGGTAAGGAAAAAACAATCGACGGAATAGATAAAATTTTAACAATCTAAACTGGATTTTTATGGAATTTATGGGAAAGATCTGGCGGAGGCAGGGAGGACTGTCGAAAATGTACCAAAAACTGGGAAAGGATCGAAAAAAATGGCATATTTTCCATTGTTTGTGGACCTTGAGGGGCGGCAAGTGCTTGTAGTCGGCGGCGGAAAGATCGCGATGAGGAGGGTGCGGACGCTTTTGGAGTTCGGGTGCGAGATCACTGTTGTATCTCCGGAAGTATGTGAGGAACTGCGGGAAAAGGTTCTCTGGAAGAAAAAACGATATGATGAGACGGACCTTGAAAGTCTGGGAAATGTGGGAGAAGCTTCTCGATTTATATTTGTTCTTGCAGCAACAGCCCCGGAGGTAAATGAAAAGATAGTCTGTGACTGCCGCAAAAAAAAGATCCCGGTAAACAATGCGTCAAACCGGGATCAATGTGATTTTTATTTTCCGGGAATCGCGAAAGACGGCGATACGGTTGTCGGAATAACTTCCGGCGGGGGAGATCATAGGCTGGCGGCGAAGATCTCTGCGGCGGTACGGCAAATATTGAGAACAATAGCTGTTTAGCTTCTGCCCATTCCAGCCATGAACATAGAAAGTTTGATATCATCTAGGTAAAGCGCCGAAACCCGAAGCCCACCGCGGCCGGAACCGATCTCGATATCGGGTTTTGCGGCACCGTGAAAGTCAGAGCCGCCAGTGAGGGCGAGGGAGTATTTTTTTGCGAGTTTGCGGAGCTTTCCGCTCTCATCCTGGTTATTGGAAGAGTGGAAACACTCGAGACCGCGGAGACCATGGTCAGTGAGCATGGAGACGAGTTCCTCCGTGCCGGCCCAGCCGAGCTTATACTGGAGCGGATGGGCGAGAACCGGGAAACCGCCGGAGCCGAGAAGTGTCGCGAGAACTTCCTCCGGGGTGATAAGTTCCCTGGAGCGGTAATATGGGCGGTCCGGGTTTAAATATTTTTTAAAAGCCTGGTCAACGGAAGTTACATATCCGTTCTTTAAGAGCGCTCTCGCAAAATGAGCACGGGTGATGACGGTTCCGGGATTTCCGCAGAGGAGATCTTCCTCAGTGATCTCAAATCCATCCTTATTAAATGCGGCCAACATTTCCATATTGCGGTCATAGCGTTTTCTGGACGCTTCCTTTAGAAAGGAGAGCAGCTTCGGATCCTTATGATCAATGTAGAGCCCCAGGATATGGATCTCTTTTCCTTTATAGATACAGGAGACCTCAATTCCCGGGATGACCTCCATGTCAAGATCTTTTGCGGCCTCAAGGGCCTCGTCGATTCCTGCGACGGTATCATGGTCCGTGAGGGCCATTGCGGTGAGACCGAGATCGTTGGCGCGGTTTACGACCTCCGTGGGAGTTAAGGAGCCGTCGGAGGCAGTGGAGTGTATGTGAAGATCTATTAATTTCATAATAATATCCTTTCCGAAATAATTTCCAACTGTTACCTAGTTTAACATATTTGAGACAAAATTGTGAATAAAATTTAAGATTTCTGTTATTCCATTTTCTATAAATTATGCTATACTAGTACCTGCATATCTGCACCCTTGAAATACTGAACTGACGGAGCAGAGAACATCAATGGTTTAAGATAAAAGGTGAGAAGAAATGAGTGACACATACAGAAACAGCAGAGCGGGCGGAAGACGTTCCCGCCAGTCAAGCAGCGCGGACCGCATCATGGCAGTCCAGAATGCGAGAAGCCGGGGAACCGGATCCAGAAGAGGAGGTTCCGGAAGACGGCGCGGAAGACGCCAGGGACCGGATATGGCAAAGATCGTACTGATCGTGACCGGAGTTCTGATCTTACTGATCTGTGCGGCGGTGGGCTTTCAGAGCTGCGCGCGGTCCGAAGACGATAAAACCAGCGTGGAAAGTGAATCGGAGACAGAGACGACAGAGCCTGAGACAGAGATGGCAGCGGAGATCACTGTGAACGGAGTCCAGGTCCATGGTCTGACAAAAACAGAGGCGATCAAGAAGGTCCTGGAAGATATGGGCTGGGAGATGAAGGTCTCCTTCGGCGATGAGACCGCGGATCTCCCGAACCTGATGGAAGCGAATGTGGACGCTGTAATCGAAAAAGCATTTGCGAAGAAGGAATCCGGGGATTATACCGTGGAGACTGACGGTCTCGATGACGCGGTTCAGGTGGAAGTAAAAGCGCTTGCCGCAAAATGGGATGTGGAGCCGAAGAATGGATCGATCTCTACTTATGATAAGGCATCCGATAAATTCACATTTGCCGGTGCCCAGACCGGAAAGAAGATCGATCAGGAGAAACTCACATCCGATATTCTCTCTGCTATGAAGGCGGGAGAGTACAATAAGACGATCACGGCGACAGCAGACGAGGTCCAGCCGGAGATCACGGAGGCCCAGGCGCGGGAAAATTTTAAGCGCATCGGAACCTACACGACAAAGACAACGACAAACAAGGACAGAAATGAGAATATCCGTCTTGCCTGCGTGGCGATCAACGGAACGATCATTAAGCCTGGCGAGGAATTCTCCTTCAATAAGATGACGGGAAACCGTACAACGGAAAAAGGTTACAAACCGGCGGGCGCCTACTCAAACGGCGTTGTGGTACAGGAACCGGGCGGCGGTGTCTGCCAGGTGTCCTCGACTCTTTACAATGCGGTCGTATTCGCAGGTCTCAAGACCACTGAGCGCCATGCCCATACCTACGAGCCGTCCTATGTAACTCCCGGTGAGGATGCAATGGTCAGCTACGACGGCTATGCCGGTCCGGATCTGCGGTTTGTAAACAACTCAAAGACTGCAGTGGGAATCAAGGCGGCATACTCCAACCAGACACTGACGGTATCCATCTATGGAAATCCGATTCTGGAGGACGGCGTGACTGTTTCCATGCATTCTGAGAAGATTAAGGAGCTGGATCCGCCGACACCGACCTACGTCGAGGATCCAACACTGGAGCCGGGTGTAGAGGTCGTTGCGAAAGCGGCAACTCCGGGCAGCAGATGGCAGACAAAGCTGATCACGAAGAAGAACGGACAGGTTGTGAGCGATGTGCTTCTCCACAACAGCACCTACACCGGAAAGGCGGCGACCATCAAGCGCAACACTTCCGGTACTGTGGCAGCGACAGAATCTGCATCTGCCGATGCATCGGCTGCGTCCTCTGAGGCAGCGGGAGAGACAACGGCAGCAGCACCTGCAGAGACAACAGCAGCGGCGACGACGGCACTGGAGACAACAGCTCCGCCGACAACGGCAGTGCCATCCCTGGGCGAGAATTATGGTCCAGGATATGTGAACGAGGCCACGACGGCGGCTGCGGCGGAGACGAACCAGGCACCATCTGACATGGGGCTGATTTCTCCGAATGGGCAGTAAGAGACAGAAGAGGATTTCACTTGCCGGTAAGAGATCGAGTCTGTCACATAGAACGGATTATCCGTGGCTGAAAAAACTGGTCAGCTGAGTGCATGGAAAATTAAATCCTTACTTTATATAAAAAAGTGGTGAACAGGAATAAAATACATTTCCTGGATCGCCACTTTTTATTTAAAGGAAATACATATCAAAATGAAAGGTCTTTATTGATGTATTGGTTTGCCAAAGCTAACTCGGAGCTGAAATATTAGTTTCTTAGAACTAACCAAATAACTATTCTCACAATGCGGATAATATTCCATAATGTGGAAAGATGATACGGAAATTTTAATATTGTTTATGATTTGGTACATGATTCCAGTGTTTTTGATTTGCATTTTAGGGAAAAATTGCTATAATAATCTATAGATGTTCTGTGTATGCAGGACACAAGCTAGTTAAATAAATATTTACATATTTATACACTTTACAGGAGGAAATCAACTATGGCAAGAAAAATGAAAACCATGGATGGTAACCATGCAGCCGCTCATGCTTCCTATGCATTTACGGATGTAGCAGCCATCTACCCGATTACCCCTTCTTCTCCGATGGCGGAAGCTACCGATGAATGGGCAACTGATGGAAGAACAAACATGTTCGGACAGCCGGTACAGATCACCGAGATGCAGTCCGAGGCAGGTGCTGCCGGCGCCGTACATGGCTCCCTTGCAGCAGGTGCATTAACAACAACTTATACAGCTTCTCAGGGTCTTCTTCTTATGATCCCGGATCTCTATAAGATCGCTGGTGAGCAGCTTCCGGGCGTATTCAACGTATCCGCTCGTTGTGTAGCAACTCACGCTTTAAATATCTTCGGTGACCACTCCGACGTTTACGCCTGTCGTCAGACCGGATGCGCAATGCTCTGCGAATCCAGCGTACAGGAGGTTATGGACTTAACACCGGTTGCACACCTTGCAGCATTAAAGGGTAAAGTTCCGTTCATCAACTTCTTCGACGGTTTCCGTACTTCCCACGAGATCCAGAAGATCGAGACATGGGATTACGAGGATTTAAAAGAAATGGCTGATATGGACGCCATTGATGCATTCCGTAAGAACGCTCTGAACCCGAACCATCCGGTACAGAGAGGTTCCGCTCAGAACCCGGATATCTTCTTCCAGGCAAGAGAGGCATGTAACCCGTACTACGATGCTCTTCCGGCAATCGTACAGGAGTACATGGATAAAGTAAATGCTAAGATCGGCACAGATTACAAGCTGTTCAACTACTACGGAGCTGCTGACGCTGAGCATGTTATCATCGCTATGGGTTCCGTTAACGATACAATCGAGGAGACAATCGACTACCTTGCAAAACAGGGCAAGAAGGTCGGCGTTGTCAAAGTTCGTCTGTACAGACCGTTCTGCACAGAAGCCCTGATCGAGGCAATTCCGGATACTGTTAAGCAGATTTCCGTACTCGACAGAACAAAAGAGCCGGGTTCCATCGGCGAGCCGTTATACCTTGATGTTGTTGCAGCATTAAAGGGCTCCAAGTTCGATAAGGTTCCGGTATTCACAGGCCGTTATGGTCTTGGTTCCAAGGATACAACACCGGCACAGATCGTTGCTGTATACGAGAACACAGAGAAGAAGAGATTCACAATCGGTATCAACGATGATGTGACATACCTTTCCTTACAGTTAGGCGCTCCGCTTGTTACAACTCCGGAAGGAACTACAAACTGTAAGTTCTGGGGTCTTGGCGCAGACGGTACTGTAGGTGCTAACAAGAACTCCATCAAGATCATCGGTGACAACACAGACATGTACGCTCAGGCTTACTTCGATTATGACTCCAAGAAGTCCGGTGGTG
>OGZD01000670.1_pt1 | contig 34104 bp, 29 predicted proteins | sample 1576701 | NCBI WGS metagenome assembly OGZD01 (sample SAMEA3541487, study PRJEB24748) | human gut metagenome | biome: human gut; feature: human-associated habitat; material: faeces | place: China | collected 2012
CCTACCTACACCCTTAGCAGGGGCGCCTCTTCGGCCTCTTGAGTATTTCTCCGCAGTAATAACAAAAATATTCGATTGCATCTTAACGCATTTCTTTGTCAGACGCGTATCTCATTATATCAAAGAAAATTTAAAATGTCAAGCAAATTTATCCAAGTTTTTTCTTTTTTTTATTTCCTTTAAACCACCATTTTTCAATATATTTTATGATATGATACTATAATCACTTAGCGAGATGTTTTGGCGGATTGCAGGAGTGCATCGCATCGCACGAAGCAATCCAGATTAGGATTCAGAAAGGAGTTTTTTATGATTTTAAAATATATGATCCTGGGAGCCGGTGGTACCGGAGGAATTCTTGGAGCTACGCTCACAAAAGCCGGAAAAGATGTTACATTCATTGCCCGTGGTTCCAACCTTGATGCTATGCGTAATAACGGTCTCATCATTCGTCATCTCTGGGATCAGACGGAAGAACATCTTGAGGTTCGTGCATTATCCATGGAAGAATCCTGTGCTCTTTCCCTGGCTCCGGAGGTTATCTTTATATGCGTAAAAGAATATTCCCTTGATTCCGTCCTTCCTTTTATCCGACAGACCGCTGGTCCCCGCACAATTATTATTCCCATCTTAAATATATATGGAACCGGTGCCAGGATGCAGAAAGAATTACCGGATTGTACCGTTCTGGATGGATGCATCTATGTTTCTGCATCCTTAGAACATCCCGGTGTTCTGGTTCAGCACGGTCCTATCTTAAGGGTTGTCTTCGGTCCCAGGGATCCTTCCTATATTTCTCCGATTTTATCAGCCATTCAATCGGATCTTTGCGAAAGCGGTATCGATGGAGTTTTATCCACCCATATCCAAAGGGATGCTTTGGAGAAATTTTCCTATGTCTCCCCTATCGGAGCTGCCGGAGTCTACCTTCATGCCGTGGCCGGAGATTTTCAAAAGGAAGGAGCTGCCCGTGAATTATTTAAATCCATGATTCGTGAAATCAGCGCTCTGGCTGCTGCCATGGGATATCCCTTTGAAAAAGACTATGTAAAAATAAATCTGGAGATTCTTTCCAACTTATCTGCCGATGCCACCACTTCCATGCAGCGTGACATAATGGAAGGAAAACCATCGGAACTGGACGGACTTGTCATGGAGCCCCTCCGACTTGCAAAAAAATATTCTGTCTCTATGCCCTGTTATGAGGAGGTAGCAAACACATTATGTCCATTGGAATTTTAGTTGGTAAAATTGCGGCATTATTTATCATCATGTTTTTAGGCTTTGTTTTGGTAAAGACTGGCATTTGCCGCTCAGATGACAGCCGCATTCTTTCACGCCTGTCTGTCTATATCGTAGTCCCCTGTTCGATTTTATCTGCTTTTCAGGTCAGCTGCAGCCCTTCCATCCTAAATGGGCTTCTTTTGGCGGTGGCTGCTGCTGTATTGATCCATCTCATCCTGATTGTCCTTTTTTACTTTATAGGACCTCTTCTTCATCTTAACGGAGTCGAAAAAGCCTCTATCATCTACTCTAATGCAGGAAATCTTGTTATACCGCTTGTTTCCTCTATTCTAGGACCAGACTGGGTTATTTATTCCAGCGCCTACGTCTCTGTACAGCTTTTTCTTCTCTGGAGTCATGGCAAAATGATGATCTGTGAAGAAAAGAAGCCTGATTTTAAAAAAATTATAACAAATACAAATATGATTGCCATTTTATTCGGTATTTTTCTATTCTTGGCACAGATTTCACTTCCCGATCCAGTGGACAGCGCTGTCCGCTCCCTTGGAAGCATGATTGGTCCTTTGGCCATGCTGATCTCAGGAATGCTGATTGCCGGAACCACGCCCCAGGAAATTCTGGCTTTTCCCCATATTGGACTTGTCACGATTCTGCGGCTCATCGGTGTACCGCTTTTGACAATTTTACTTCTTAAATTCAGCGGCCTTGCTTCTTTTGCTGAGAATGGTTCACAAATTCTGCTTGTCACCCTGTTAGCCACAATCACCCCATCCGCCTCCACAATCACGCAGATGGCCCAGGTATATGGAAAAGATGCCCGCTATGCTGGTTCCATTAACGTAATTACCACTCTATTCTGTATGATAACCATGCCAATCATGGTTTATCTCTATCAATTATAACTTTATTCTTCACGACAAAAGAGAGGTTATTTTCCAAACAGCCAATAACCTCTCTTCATAAAACTCTAAAATGCATCTGCATTCTTGTTGCGGGATGGGAGTCATCCCACATCTAATATCTTATTATCCTATCTCTGATATTCCTTTACTGCGGTCTCGTAAAGATTGTTTCCTTCGGAATCAATTACCACGATCATAGGCATATTTTCTACCGTCAATTTTCGGATCGCCTCTGTTCCCAGATCGTCGTATGCAATCACTTCCGATTCCTTAATGCACTTTGAAAGAATTGCTCCGGCTCCGCCAACTGCCGCAAAATAAACGGCACCATTGCGAACGATGGCATCGATGACTGCCTGGCTTCTCTTTCCTTTTCCGATCATGGCTCCCATGCCGAGATCCAGAAGTCTCGGAGTATATTTATCCATACGGCTGGCTGTGGTCGGACCTGCAGAACCAATCGGACGGCCCTCTCTGGCCGGTGACGGTCCCATATAATAAATTACATTATCTTTCAGATCAAGGGGAAGTTCTCTTCCTTCATCCAGTGTCTCTATCATGCGCTTATGAGCTGCATCACGTGCCGTATAGATGGTTCCGCTTATATATACATAATCACCTGCATGCAGGCTTTTTAATGTCTCCCTGTCAATTGGAGCTGTGATTGTTCTATCCATATTTTCCTCCAAATCTATCCTATGTGCTCTCGGTATCTTTTTGTGCAGGAAAGACTCCGAGAGTACATTCTTTATACTATCAAATGATGTTTGGGTCACAAGAGATTTTTCCCCTTTTGATACCGGATTGCTATGTGCTTCGCACTTTCGCAATCCTAAAAATATTCATCAAATCACTCTGTGCGCATGACGGTTTACATGACAGCAGATATTGATGCCTACCGGCAGCCCTGCAATATGGGTCGGGTAGGTTTCAATATTGACAGCCAGGGCGGTTGTCCGTCCGCCTAAACCGCCAGGACCGATTCCAAGGTTATTGATCTTTTCAAGCATTTCTTTTTCCAGATCACGCACATACTCAACCGGTGATTCCTCTTCCAGATTTCTGGTCAGCGCGTGCTTCGCCATCTCTGCACACTTTTCAAAGGTTCCACCGATTCCGACACCTACTACCATCGGAGGACAGGCATTGGGTCCCGCATCCCGCACCGCTGTCAGAATAGCATCCTTGACTCCTTCAATTCCATCTGCCGGTTTCAGCATGAATATACGGCTCATATTTTCACTTCCGAACCCCTTCGGAGCCACCGTGATCTCTACCTGCTCACCCTCTACGATCTCATAATGAATGATAGCCGGTGTATTATCCTTCGTATTCTCACGGTAAATCGGATCCTTAACCACGGATTTACGGAGATATCCGTCTACATATCCTTGGCGCACGCCCTCATTGATAGCATCAGTCAGAGAACCGCCGATCAGATGTACATCCTGTCCTACCTTGATAAACACAACTGCCATTCCGGTATCCTGGCAGATCGGAATCATCTCCTCACCAGCGATACATAAGTTTTCTTCCAGCTGGCCTAAAATCTGACGTCCCAATGGAGATTCTTCACTCGCTGCCGCCTCATCAAACACCTTTTTCATATCCGGTGACAGAAAATGGTTGGCCTCAATGCACATTTCTTTGATATTCTGTGTAATGGTTTCAACATTGATTCTTCTCATTTGAAAACTACCCTTCTTCCATGAAATTTTTATCTGCCCCTGCTGACAGAACCGCATCTCTTAATCATTAATGACTCTTATATCATCATAATAGAAATTAAATAATCTTGCAATCATTTCTGAATAGATGTAATAAAAATACCCCCTGAATAGATTTTGATCTCATGCGCAGTGATTCTGTATGGAATATGCCAGCTTTGCTGACCAGAATCACTCTCCAAGTCTCACGGACGTTCGACTTGAATTTATTTCTATCTATTCAGGAGGTATTATATTGTTACAGTTCAGCCATGACATCTTCTTGTTTCCATATTCATTCAAACCAGCGCATGGCTGAACTGTAACATCATATTATCTTGAAATTTCTCTTGTCACGTGTTTTAACCACTCTTTTTCTTCGTCATTCATATACGGAGAAATGGTTTCGTATACGTCTTTATGGTATGTATTTAAGCGCTCGATATCCGCGTCGTCCATGAAACGTGTATCCAGTGCCTCTAAGTCAATCGGCGCCTTGGTCAGGAATTCGAACTTCAGGAACTGTCCGTACTCATTCTTCTCATCCTCGACACATAAGATCAGATTCTCTGTTCTGGTTCCGAAATCGCCTGCAAAGTACAGACCCGGCTCATCGGAGCAGATCATGCCCGGCTCGATCACAGCGCTGTCCTGACGCTCCGGAACAACCTTCCAGCGCAGTCCGTTCGGTCTCTCATGTACGTTAGAAAGATATCCAACACCATGTCCGGTACCATGTGCAAAATCAAGACCACGTTTCCAGAATGCTTCACGGATGGTGTAGTCTAAGTTAATTCCCCGGCAGCCGTGAAGGAACTTCATGGTTGATACCTTCAGCATAGCGGCTGCTACGATTGTGTAGTACTCTTTTTCCTTCTCGGTCAGAGGTCCTAATGCATAGGTTCTTGTGATATCAGTAGTTCCCTCTAAATACTGTCCGCCGGAATCTACCAGCAGAAGACCTTCTGGTTTTAATTTCTTGCATACCTCATCGCTTGGATGATAATGGCACATCGCTGCATTTTCCTTGTAAGCTGCAATGGTTACGAAACTTGGCTCGATATAGTTGCCCTGCTCGGCTCGCAGTTCTTCAATTTTATGAGCCGCTGTCATCTCTGTCATATCGCAGGTTCCGATGGTATGCTTCAGCCAGTACATAAACTTGGTAACAGCTATACCATCTTTTAAATGGGCCTTACGCATATTTTCGATCTCGGTCGCATTCTTAACAGCCTTCATGGTAGCACAAGGATTCATCTCATCTATGATACGGCAGGAAGCATCAATGCTCTCGCATACAGCAAAGCTTGCTTTCTTGCGTTCCAGAAGAATCTTCTCATTCTTCAGGGCTGCCACATCCTGTAAGAATTCCGCATACTCTTTTACCTGAACCTTTGCCTCAGCTAAAGCCGCACAAACCTCTTTTCCCATCTTAGTATCTTCTTTGATAGCTTCTTTCTGTACGTATAAATAGGCTTCATCCTGTGTAATAAGTGCATAGGACAGAAATACCGGGTTATTTACAATATCGTTTCCACGGAGATTGAATAACCATGCGATTTCATCCAGGGCCGTCATCAGATGAATCTGTGCTTTATTTTTCTTCATGGCATCACGAAGATCTGAAAGTTTCTCTACGGTGCTCTTTCCGGCATATTTTACATCCAAGCTCCAGATAGGCTCGCAGGACATAGCCGGACGGGAAGTCCAGATCTCACCTACCAGATCCTTGCTGCAGTTGATTGTTACATTTTTTTCCTGCAGTAAGTTCTGAAGACCATAACCCAGCTCAGAGTTTACAACACGGCCGTCAAATCCAAGGCATCCATCAACCGGAAGCTCCTCCTCTAAAAACTCGTCCAGAGTCGGGAATTCAGGTTCACCCATGCGGTATAATTTGATCTCACTGCCTGAAAGCTGCTCTTCTGCCTGTACAAAGTATCTTCCGTCTGTCCAGAGTCCGGCTTTGTCCATAGTGATAACAGCCGTTCCAGCGGTTCCGTTGAAACCGGTCAGGAAGTGACGGCATTTAAAGAATTCGCCTACATACTCAGATTCATGAAAATCCGCAGTCGGAACCAGGTATGCATCGATTCCCAGTTCTTTCATGCGATCTCTTAATTGTCCAATTTTTATATTTGTCTGGTTCATTATTTCCTCCTTCATGCGATTTTTTTGAAAAAATATGTACTCCTGGAATGTCTATGCATTCCGCATAAAACATTCCCAGAGTACATCTTATTCTAGTTATTTAAATTATCGTAACAATTCAGCCCCATTAGCCAAGAAACATTCCAACGCCCGGTCCTAACGGAAGGTTAAGTACGATCCATAATACTAACAGGATACTCCATCCAATCAGGAAGCAGATACTGTACGGAAGCATGGTGGAAACCAGGGTTCCGATACCAGCCTCTTTATCGTATTTCTTCATGAATACGATAATCATTGCGAAATAGGACATCATCGGAGTGATAACGTTTGTACAGGAGTCACCGATACGGTAAGCAACCTGAGCGAACTCCGGTGTGTAACCTAACAGCATGAACATCGGTACGAATACCGGAGCGATCAGAGCCCATTTTGCAGATGCAGAACCCATGAACAGGTTGATGAATGCTGCAAAAAGAACGAATAAGATCATGGTCGGGATAGTTCCAATACCAGAGTTTCTAAAAAACTCAGCTCCCTTTAATGCAAGGATCGTTCCTAATTTGGTATAACCAAAGAAGTTAATAAACTGTGCTGCCACAAAGGTCAGAGCGATGTAGGAGCTCATGGTTCCCATGGCACGTCCCATAGCGTTGCAGACATCCTTCTCTCCGTGGTATACACCAGTCATATGACCATATACAACAGACGGTACGAAGAAAAGTACAGTGATAATCGGGATGATGCCCTCCATAAACGGGGAGTTTCCTAACAGTGTTCCGTCCTCAGCTCTCATAACAGAGTTAGCCGGGAGACAGAAAGCTACCAGAACCAGAATCATAACCAGTAAGGTTAAACCAGCTACTTTCAGAGCCTTTCTTTCCTGGTCATTTAATTTATACTCAGAGCTTGTTTCATTCTCTTCCCCATTGCCGTGATACTCACCAAAACGCGGTGCAACGACTTTCTCAGTGATGATAGTACCTAAGATTGTGATCAGGAAGGTAGACACCATCATGAAGTACCAGTTTCCGGTCGGCTCAACTACATAAGTCGGGTCTACCATCTTTACAGCCTCGTTGGTAATACCGCAAAGAAGCGGATCCAGAGTACCGATTAATAAGTTTGCAGAGAAACCACCGGATACACCTGCAAATGCTGCTGCCATACCAACTACCGGATGACGATTGTATGCCATAAACATCAGTGCAGCAATCGGAATCAGAACGATGTATCCAACTGCGTCAGCCAGGTTGGACATAACGCCCAAGAATACGATCATCGGAGTGATTAACTTAGCCGGAGTAACCTCTACAGCAGACTTTAATGCGCCTCCGATTAAACCACTGTCCTCCAGAAGTCCGATACCAAACATAGCTACCAGGACAACTCCCAAAGGAGCGAATCCTGTAAAGTTAGTGATTGCATGTGTCAGCATGTACACAAGCCCCTCACCATTCAAAAGGCTGACAGCCTGAACCGTCTGAGTCTCTACGACTCCCTTAGAACGGTTAACCAGTTCACCTGTTGCCGAAACTCCAGCCATCTCACAGACAGCAGAAAGAACGATAACAAAGAGAACTAAAATTGCAAAAATAGAAATCGGATGCGGAAGTTTATTTCCGACTTTCTCAATTCCGTTCAGCCAGCGGTTTAATAACGAAGGCTTATCTTTTGCTTGTTCGTTTGCTTTTCCCATTTTTTCCTCCATTCCCAACTTATACGTATAAGTGAATTTTGTATTGTTAGAATATCACAAAAGGATCGGCATTTCAATTATTTTTTTAGCAATATTAAATTATTGTGTATTTTAGTGAATTTCTATAGACATTTTTAGAGAAATTTAATAAACTGTAAAAGTGTTATAAGGAGTCTACAAAATTATGAAAAAAAATGTTACTGCAAAAGACATCGCAAAACTCTGCGGAGTCTCTCAGGCGACTGTATCTTATGTGATCAATAATCGCCAGAATCAGAAGATCAGTGAGGAAACCAGACGCAAGGTTTTAGATGCCGTTGAAACACTTCACTACTATCCCAATGCTTCCGCCAAAAGCATGCGGACCAAAAACTGCACGTCCATCGGAATTGTATGTGCAAAGGATTACAGCCGCCAGGCTTTCTTAAATGCTTTTACCGGAATCAGCCAGTACCTGTCCCAGATCGACTATACCATCACGATTTTCAATGAAATGGATGATATAGATTCTTCTCCGGATTATGTCAAAAGCTATTATTCCAACGTGATCGATGGACTCATTTTTATTTCCAACGATGATCACGCTGCTTTTACAAAACCGGCCGATGAAAATCATATTCCCTATGTGGTTATCTGTATGGACGGGGTTTTCTCAAAAAAAACGCCGTCCCCCCATGCATTTGAATATGCCCTGCAGGAATGTGCCTCCTTCTGTCTGGAAAAGGAAATCCGCGAAGTGCGGTATTTTTCCATCAGCAATGACGGTCTTTTAGTTAATAATAAATATCCGCTTTTTGAATCCCTGCTTCGCCGGACGGCACCGAACTGCCATCTGGAGCACGTGATCTGCCCTATCAAGGATCGTGATCTGATTCATCTGCAGCAATTTTTAGCTAAATACATGGAAAACCGCAGTTTTGATCTTGCCATTTCTCAAAACTACGACATTGGACTGCTGCTGCAGCGTGAAATATTAAAAACAGGCTTTTCCATCCCTCAGAGAATTCGCCATATCTTCCTGAACGAGGTGAATTTCTATGAAATGGACTATCCTTCTATCAGCGGCATTGATATTCCCTACGATCAAATGGGCGAGTATGCTGCCAAACTTCTTCTTGCTATGATCGAAAACCGTGAATCTGAATTTACCTACCAGGAATTCAGGTGCCGACTCATTCAGAGAGAAACGACGCTGTGACGCTGTTAAAATACTGCGCCTTATAAAGATCAAAAAGAGAACACCCGCTAATTCCAGTTTATGAATTGCCGGATGTTCTCTTTTTTATGATTTTCTTTTCAAGGATCAAGGATATCTGATCTTTTTTACTTTTTATTCGTTACAGTTCAGCCATGACATCTTCTTGTTTCCATATTCATGAAAACAAGAAGCATGGTGGGTCCACCATATGCTGATTTGGATGAAAAAGTGCTTATGCAAGCAAGCTTGCAACACACTTTCTCATTCAAACCAGCGCATGGCTGAACTGTAACTTTTATTCTTCCGTATTCTCAGATTCGGTTTCTTCTCCGTCCTGTTCCTCCAGAAATTCGTCTTCTTCATCCTCATCCTTGTCGCTCTCCCGCACCTTGGCGATGCTTGCAACTGCTATGCCGGATTCAGCATCAATACTCATCAGCTTCACACCGGAGGTATTGCGTCCGATAATCGAGATGTCGCTGACTGCCATCTTGATGATGATGCCTTCATTGGTAATCAGCATGATCTTGCGCTCATTATCTACCAGCTTTGCACCCACCAAATCACCGGTTTTGTCGATGATCTTATAGCAGCGCACGCCCTTGCCGCCTCGGTTCTGGGCTGTAAATTCATCAATCGGAGTGCGTTTTCCATAACCATTTTCCGATACCACCAGCAGGCATTCTCCCTGGCTGGCCATCTGCATACCGATGACTTCATCGCCTTCATCAAACTTCATGCCGATAACCCCCATGGAAACACGGCCTGTTACGCGGACATCGGTCTCATGGAATCGGATACACATACCTTTCTTTGTGATCAGGAAAATATCTTCGGTATTATCGGTAGCCTTAACTTCGATCAATTCATCGTCATCACGAAGTACAATCGCCTGAAGACCGTTCTTGCGGACATTGCTGTATTCCTTCATCGGAGTCTTCTTAACCATACCATTGCGGGTTGCCATGAAGAGATATTTCTCATCATCGATCTCCTTCATAGGAACGATGGATGTGATCTTCTCGCCTGGCATCAGCGGAAGCAGATTCACGATGGCAGTACCTCTGGCAGTGCGTCCTGCCTCCGGAATCTCGTATCCCTTCAGACGGTATACGCGTCCCTTGTTGGTAAAGAACATCACATAATGATGGGTTGTGGTCATCAGCAGATCTTCGATATAATCTTCCTCAATAGTCTGCATGCCCTTGATTCCCTTGCCTCCGCGGTTCTGGCTCTTGAAATTATCGCTGGACATTCTCTTAATATAGCCAAAATTGGTCATGGTCACAACGATATCGTCATCCGGGATCAAATCCTCCGCAGACATATCGTATTCATCATATCCGATGGCGGTACGGCGGTCATCTCCGTATTTATCAGCGATGAGGGAGATCTCCTCCTTGATAACACACAGAAGTTTCTTCTCATCTGCCAGAATCGCTTTCAACTCTGCAATCTTTGCCTCCAGCTCTTTATATTCATTTTCCAGTTTCTCGCGTTCCAGACCGGTCAGAGCACGCAGACGCATATCTACGATGGCCTGTGCCTGTGCATCCGAAAGATCAAAACGCTCCATTAACTGAGCTTTCGCCGCCTGAACATTGGCAGAACCGCGGATGATCTTAATAACCTCATCGATATGATCCAGTGCCTTTAAAAGACCTTCCAAAATATGGGCTCTCTCTTCTGCCTTGTTCAGATCATATTTGGTTCTTCTGGTTACCACATCCTCCTGGTGCTTTAAGTAATATTCCAGGATCTGCTGCAGATTTAAGATACGCGGCTCATTATTAACCAGCGCCAGCATAATCACACCAAAGGTGTCCTGCAGCTGTGTATGCTTCAGCAGACGGTTCATGATGACATTGGCATTCACATCACGGCGCAGTTCAATGCAGATCCGAAGTCCCTCACGGTTGGATTCATCACGCAGATCCGTGATTCCATCAAGCTTTTTATCCTTTACAAGCTCTGCGATCTTTTCGATCAAACGAGCCTTATTCACTGCATAAGGAAGCTCTGTCACGATGATACGGCTCTTGCCATTTGCCATGGCCTCGATATTGTATACAGCCCGTACACGGATCTTGCCGCGTCCGGTTCTGTACGCTTCTTCGATGCCTGCTTTTCCAAGGATGGTTGCTCCTGTCGGGAAATCAGGTCCCTTTACGATCTCCATCAGTTCTTCGATGGTAGTCGGGCGGTCTTCCTCCACCCGGTTGTCTATGATCTTGACAACGGCAGCAATCACCTCACGCAGGTTGTGAGGCGGAATATTCGTTGCCATACCAACGGCGATACCGGTGCCGCCATTTACCAGAATATTGGGAAAACGAGCCGGAAGAACCGTCGGTTCTTTCTCAGTCTCATCAAAGTTCGGTATGAAATCAACGGTATTCTTGCCAATATCCGCCAGCATCTCCATGGAAATACGGCTCAGTCTTGCCTCGGTGTATCGCATCGCTGCGGCGCCGTCGCCGTCCATGGAACCGAAGTTTCCATGTCCATCTACAAGCGGGTAACGGGTAGCCCATTTCTGAGCCATATTTACCAACGCACCATAGATTGAACTGTCACCATGTGGGTGGTATTTACCCATTGTATCACCGACGATACGGGCGGATTTACGGTGCGGCTTATCCGGACCGTTATTCAGCTCAACCATCGAATAAAGCACTCGTCTCTGCACCGGTTTCAAGCCGTCGCGCACGTCCGGGAGTGCCCGGGCGGCGATAACGCTCATCGCATAATCGATGTAAGACGTTTCCATTGTCTTTTTCAGATCAATGTCATGAATTTTGTCAAATATATTTGGTTCCATCTATACTCCTTTCGTCCTCAAAAGGATTTAAGTGACTTAAATTTAATTAAATATCCAGGTTCTTTACGTACTTCGCATTTGCCTCGATAAACTCACGGCGCGGCTCAACCTGATCACCCATCAGGGTAGCAAATGTCAGATCAACCTCCGAAGCAGTCTCACTGTCGATCTGTACACGGAGAAGAATTCGGCGCTCCGGATCCATGGTCGTCTCCCAAAGCTGTTCCGCATCCATCTCGCCCAGACCTTTATAACGCTGGATCTTATTGTTGTTGTCACGGCCAATCTCAGTCAGAATCGAATTCAGCTCATCATCGCTGTATGCATACCAGACACGCTTATTCTTCTCGATCTTATAAAGCGGCGGCTGTGCCAGATATACATGTCCATCCCGGATCAGATCCGGCATAAAACGATACAGGAACGTCAGAAGCAGGGTACTGATATGAGCACCGTCCACATCGGCATCGGTCATGATAATGATCTTGTTATAACGAAGTTTTGAAATATCAAAATCTTCATGAATACCGGTACCAAATGCCGTGATCATCGCACGGATCTCCGCATTGCCGTAAATTCGATCCAGTCTTGCTTTTTCTACGTTTAAGATCTTGCCTCGAAGAGGCAGAATAGCCTGATTGGATTTATTTCTAGCCTCTTTCGCAGAACCACCCGCGGAATCTCCCTCTACGATGTAGATCTCGCAGTTTTCCGGATTCTTGTCGGAACAGTCGGCTAATTTTCCTGGAAGCGCCATGCCGTCGAGCGCTGATTTACGTCTCGTCATCTCGCGCGCCTTGCGGGCTGCGTCGCGGGCTCTCTTGGCAAGAATCGATTTCTCACAGATGATCTTGGCAACCGCTGGATTCTGCTCCAGGAAATACGTCAGCTGCTCGCTCACGATCGCATCGACCGCCGCGCGGGCCTCGCTGTTGCCAAGTTTCTGCTTCGTCTGTCCCTCAAACTGAGGCTCCTCGATCTTGACACTGATGATCGCTGTAATGCCCTCGCGGATATCCTCGCCGCTGAGCGCCGGTTCATTTTCCTTCAGAAGCTTATTTTTCTTCGCATAATCGTTAAAAGTCTTCGTCAGCGCGCTCTTGAAACCAGCCAGATGCGTACCGCCCTCCGGGGTATTGATATTGTTGACGAATGTGTAGATATTTTCCGTGTAGGAATCGTTATGCTGCATCGCCACCTCGACAAATACCTTGTCCTTGATGCCCTCGCAGTAGATAACCGGTTCATAGAGCTTCTCATTGCTCCGGTTCAAGTAGGTGACAAATTCCTTGATACCGCCCTCATAGTGGAAGATCTTCTCATGCTTCACTTCTCTGTCATCCCGCAGGGTGATCTTTAAGTTTTTCGTCAGGAATGCCGTCTCACGCAGGCGTACTTTTAACGTATCATAGTCGTAGACCGTTTCCTCGAAAATCTCCTTATCCGGCAGGAATACGACCCGTGTGCCGTGCTTATCCGGAGCACACTTACCGACTACTTTCAGCGGATACATCGTTTTGCCGCGCTCATAGCGCTGTTTATATACCTTTCCATCGCGGCAGATCTCAACCTCCAGCCACTCGGAAAGAGCGTTTACAACCGATGCTCCTACGCCGTGCAGACCGCCGGATACCTTGTATCCGCCGCCGCCGAACTTGCCGCCCGCATGCAGGATCGTAAATACGACCTCAACCGCCGGAAGTCCGGCTTTTTTCTGAGTATCAACCGGGATACCACGACCGTCATCCTGTACCGTGATGGAATTGTCCGCATTGATCTGCACCTCGATGTGACTGCAGAATCCGGCTAACGCCTCATCCACGGAGTTGTCAACTATCTCATACACCAGGTGATGGAGGCCTCTTACAGATGTGCTGCCTATATACATACCAGGACGCTTTCTGACCGCCTCCAATCCCTCCAATATCTGTATTTGATCTGCACTGTATTCTGAACCCATAGTTCCTCCTTCACTTGCTGTTTTATGTCTGACTAGTTGTCTTGTTTGGACGTTCACAGGTGACCGTCCCGCTCACGACCCGAAAGGTCTTATCTATCTGGAAGCTGTGGCTGATAAAATCATCCAAGCCCGTACAGGTAATGATCGTCTGTATGTGGCGGATGCTGGCGAGCAGATGATCCTGCCGTTTCCCATCTAACTCCGACAAAACATCGTCGAGAAGCAGAATCGGATACTCCTTTTTGATCTTTTTAACCAGCTCAATCTCCGCCAGTTTGAGCGATAATGCCGCCGTCCTCTGCTGTCCCTGTGAACCGAAGCGCCGGATGTCAATCCCGTTGACATAGAAACTTAAGTCATCCCTGTGCGGTCCGACCAGCGTCGTCTTCTGCTTCCGGTCCGCCTCGCGGCTCTTTTTGACAGCCGCTTCCAGCTGATCCGCCTCCGTGTTCGGCTCATACTGAATAACAAGCTCTTCCTTTCCGCCCGACAATTTCTGATGGATCGGACGGATCAATTCGTTTAATTCACCGATAAATTCCCGCCGGTACTGGCTTACCTCCCGCCCGTAGGAAGCAAGCTGCATATCCCATATATCCAGCATCTCCTCGTACTCGGGATGGAAAAACAGCTCCTTTAAGAGCTTATTTCTCTGTATCACCACCCGGTTGTACTGCACCAGCGAATGGACGTAGAGCCGGTTTAACTGGCATAATTCCAGATCAATAAAACGGCGCCGATCCGCCGGTCCGTTCTTAATGAGATTCAGATCTTCCGGCGAAAAAAACACCACGTTAACAATGCCGAAAAGCTCGCTCGCTCGCCGGATCGGAATCCCGTTGACCGCCACGCCCTTCGTCTTATTTTTCTTTAGATGCATGTCAATCCGGTACGGCACATCGTCCTTGCGAAGCTGCATCTTGATGTGGGACTCGTCCTCTCCGAATTCGATGATCTCCCTGTCCTTGCTGCCGCGGTGGGACTTGGTCGTCGCACACACGTAGACCGCTTCAAGGATATTGGTTTTACCCTGCGCGTTGTCCCCGTAGAGAACATTCGTCCCCGGATCAAAATCCATATGTAATTCCCCGTAATTGCGGTAATTTTTGAGTTCGATCGATTCGATAAACATGAAACCATCCTTTATTTGGTGATTGTTACGGTCTCTCCGTCATACTCGACTTTGTCCCCGTCGTAAAGCTTCTTGCCGCGCTGCATTTCCACCGCGCCATTGACCTTCACAAGCCCGTCCTGAATCGCAAATTTAGCATCCACGCCGGACTCTACCAGACCAGCTGCCTTAAGCGCCTGACCCAGTTTTATAAATTCATCTCTCAGTTTTATCTCCATCTTATTTCAGATCCTTTCTGTCACTGTCTGCCTGCACCTGCCATGTCTAAAAATGGCAGGTTAGATCGCTGCCGCATTGAAATTGACCGGCAGGATCAGATAGATGTAAGTCTCCTCCTCGTCCCGGATAAAGCACGGGGATTTCGGATTCATCATGTACAGAGTCACTTCCTCATCATCGATGATTCGCAGCGCATCACCCAAAAACTTCGGGTTGAAGCCGATCATCAGGTCTTTTCCAAACTTGGTAATCGCCAGACGGGCATCCATCGTACCGAAGGCGGAATGCATCTTTAACTCCATTTCTTCATCGGTAAAGTTTAAGATCAAAGGTTTCTTATCATTTTCACGGACGAGAATGCTCGCACGGTCGATCGCATCCATGAAATCGCGGCGGTTCAAGGTAACTTTCGTCTCATAATCGGAGGAAAGCATCTGATTAATCCGGAAATACTCGCCCTCAATCAGGCGGGATAACACGATCGTGTCGTCAAATTCAAACATGATGTGGTTGGTGCTGAAGAAAATCTGTACCTCAGAGTCGTTGTCACCGTTTAAGATCTTGCTGATCTCACCTAAAGTCTTGCCAGGAACGATGACTTTTATATCACTGTACTGTTCTTTTAATGCAACTTTGCGGATCGACATGCGGTGTCCGTCGAGGGAAACGAGCTTAAGTTCATTGCCAGTGACCTCCATCAGCTCACCGGTCATCATCTTGTTGCTGTCGTTCGGCGAGATCGAGAAGATCGTCTGGCGGATGATCTCTTTTAAGGTAAACTGGGAAAGTGTGATGAATTTATCCCGCTCAATGTGGGGAATATAGGAAAATTCATCGCCGTCCTTGCCCTGAATCTGGAAAATAGCCTTGTCACAGGTGATCGTCGTGTTGTATTTTTCATCCGATTCGATCGTGATCGTAGAATTTTCGCCGGAGAGCTTGCGGATAATATCGGAAAAAAGCTTGGCATCAAGAGCGATTTTTCCACGTTCCAGGATCGTTCCTTCGACCTTCGTCTCAATTCCCAGCTCCATATCGTTGCCGGTCAGTTTGATTTCATCCGAAACAGCATCGATCAGGATGCATTCGAGAATCGGCATGGTGGTTTTGGAAGGAACGGCCTTCAGAACAATGTTGATGCCGTTCATTAAATGATCTTTTTCAAATGAAAGCTTCATGTTTGTTGATAACTCCTTTGCTAAAAATAACGTGGAACGGAAAGAAAAGATATATATAAATTTCGTCGCAATCGTAGTAGGGGCTGTGAATATGTGGAATTCTCCGGACAGCCTTGAAAATACAGGGGTTCAGACTCCTTTTGAATGGTTAAAAAGGCTGTGTAAAACTGTCCGGAACCGGCTGGATAACTTTTGAATTATCCACAGCCCTGAAATGGAGCAAAATGTGGGAAAAGTTATCCACAGGTTTTCAACCACTTTTCCACGCGAAATTGTGGAAGAAACCTACTGTGGGCTGATCTTTTTCATTAAGATTTCCACTGTATTGCGAAGAGATTCGTTTTTCTCCATATCGGCAGCGATCTTGTCGTGACCGTGGATGATCGTCGTGTGATCCCGACCGCCTAAATATTTGCCGATATTCTGCAGGGAAGTTCCGAGCATCGAACGGCAGATATACATCACGATCTGGCGCGGGAATACGATCTCCTTGTTGCGCTTCTGGGAGGAAATGTCAAGCGGAGTGATACCGAAATGATCGGCAACGACCTGGATGATCAGCTCCGGGGTCACTTCCTTCTCCGCGTTCGGGGAAATGAGATCCTTGAGCGCTTCCTCCGCCAGCTCCGTCGTGATCTCCTTGTTATTTAACTTGGAAAGGGCGACGATCTTGGTGAGGGCGCCCTCGAGCTCACGGATGTTGGACTTGACGTTGGTGGCGATGTACTTGATCACTTCATTATCTATATTGTAGCCTTCGAGTTCCTCTTTTTTGCGGAGGATCGCCATACGGGTTTCATAATCCGGCGACTGGATATCGACGGTCAAGCCCCATTCGAAACGGGAACGAAGCCGTTCTTCCAGCGTCTCGATCTCTTTCGGCGGCTTATCTGAGGAGATAATGATCTGTTTTTTCGCTTCATAGAGTGCGTTGAAGGTATGGAAAAATTCTTCCTGTGTCGATTCCTTACCGATAATAAACTGGATATCATCGATGAGGAGGACGTCGTTGTTTCTGTATTTTTCACGGAACTCCGTGGTGGAAATATTGTTTTTGTTCCGGATCGCATCGATCAGTTCGTTCGTAAACTTCTCACTTGTAACGTAGAGAACCTTCGCTTTTGGATTGTTTTTTAAGATAAAATGTCCGATCGAGTGCATAAGATGCGTTTTTCCCAGACCTACACCCCCGTAAATGAAGAGAGGGTTGTAGATCTCACCCGGAGATTCTGCCACGGCGAGGGAAGCGGCGTGCGCTAAGTTATTGTTTGCGCCGACGACGAAGGTGTCGAATGTGTAGCGCGGATTTAAGTTCGCATCCTGGATGAGCTGGCGGCTGACCTCGGACGGGCGGTTGATCAGATGGCTTTTGTCCGTCTCTTTTTGCGGCTCATCAACCTGTTCGATGGTGACAAAATCGACCTCACACTCGATTCCGGTTAGTTCTTCGATGGTAATCTGGATCAAAAGTCCGTATTTTTTTTTGATATAGCCGAGAAACTGCACATCCGGAACCAGGATCTGAAGGGTGCCGTCTTTCATGGAATAAGGCTGCGTCGGAAGCAGCCATGTTTTGAAAGAAACGTCCGTCAGTTCGTGTTCTTCTTTAATATGGAGGAGAATTTCATCCCATTTTTCCTTAATTTTCTCTATCATACTGTGTCTCCTAAACGTAAAAAGCAGCCAAAACTGCAAAATAACCCAATCTAAGTTCTATTCTACATGATTTGTCCACATTTTTCAATAAAAACCCGCAATGTGAATAAGTGAAATTCAGTTATCCACGTGGAAAAAACGCCGAAAAATAAGGCTTTTTGGTGAATGGGTGTGAACAATCAGAAGCTTATCCAGATCGTATTCCACGGCTTTTCCACAAGTTATCCCCAAAATGTGGATAAGTGGAGGATAAGCTGTGAATAGGTGGCGGGAATGCTGATAAAATAAGGATTTTTTTATCCACAAAATGGAAACGTCCCGGTGTGTATACTGTATACAATAAAGTGCCTCGACAGCAATCGACGATCGATCTGTGGGGACGCAGGATCGAAATGGTGGAAAAACCACAGAAATTCCTTGTTCTATGGGGATTAAAAAGATCAAAATAGTGGTTGACGAATGCGGAATTCTTCTATATAATGGAGAAGATGTTTAATTACAATAGTCTAACTATGTTGAGAAGAATGCGGATTTCGGCGTGAGCCGGAGGAAGCGTGGATTTCTCTTACTATATTATGGATGAGGAGGTGTATGCAGACATGAAGATGACATTTCAGCCGAAGAAAAGACAGAGAGCAAAAGTTCATGGATTCCGTGCGAGAATGAGCAGCGCAGGTGGAAGAAAAGTTCTGGCTGCCAGAAGAGCAAAAGGTAGAGCAAAATTATCTGCTTAATGAACGAGGCCGCAATCGAGTTATAGATTGTGGCCTTTCTTAATATTCATAGAAAAAGTTCTAAGAATATTAAGAAAAGCTCTGCGATGCACACTCGGTGCAGGGGAATTGGTGATTTTAATGAAGCGTTTTAATTCAATTAAGAAGAACAGCGAATTTCAAAAGGTTTACAAGACAGGGAAATCCTATGCCAATAAGCTTCTGGTTATGTACGTGAAGCGGGTGGATGACGGGAAGGAGCCTCGGATCGGTATCTCCGTCAGCAAAAAGGTTGGAAACAGCGTGGTCCGCCATCACGTGACAAGGTTGGTACGGGAGAGCTATCGGTTAAATAAGGACAGAGTCAGACTCGGATTAGACATCGTAGTCGTTGCCAGACCGGCAGCGAAAGAAGCAGACTTCAAAAAAATTGAGAGTGCATACCTGCACTTATGCGGACTGCATAACATTCTGGAGAATCGAAGTGAGAATATTGATTAAGAAGATCTTGATAAAGATGATTCGGGGATATCAGCTCTATATTTCCCCTATGACAGGACCTCACTGCAAGTACACGCCGACGTGCTCGGAGTACGCCATCCAGGCACTTAAAAAGTACGGCGCTGTAAAAGGTATGATTTTGGCATGTAAGCGGATTCTTCGCTGTAATCCATTTGCAGAAGGCGGTTATGATCCAGTTCCGTAAAGGATGAGGAGGTAGTTCATTGGACGTTAGCGTTTTAGTTGCGACAAAGGCAGGTTCGATCATGGGACCGATCGCCAGCGTGTTTGGTTATATCATGGACTTTTTATTCCGGATTACCAGCAGCATGGGGATCATGAATATCGGTCTGTGTATCATCCTGTTTACCATTATCACAAAGTTACTGTTATTTCCTCTGACGATCAAACAGCAGGAATCGTCAAAACTTATGTCGCTTATGAACCCTGAAATCAAGGCGGTTCAGAATAGGTATAAGGGAAAAACCGATCAGGCATCGATGGCTAAACAACAGGTCGAGATGCAGGCAGTTTATGAGAAATATGGCTCGAATCCGATGGCAGGATGTCTGCCGATGGCGATTCAGCTTCCGATTATCTTCGCTTTGTACCGGGTTATCTACAACATTCCGGCATACGTACCGTCAGTACGTGTCTTTTTTGACAACGTAGCGAACCCGCTGATGGAGCAGCCGGATTACGTCAACAAGATTTCCGAGCTGGCAAGCGGTGTCGGCATGGCGGTGGACAAGGTAGACTACACCGTGGCAAACAAAGTCGTAGATATGTTATATAAGTTGACACCGGCTGGATGGGATACGCTGGAAAGTTTATTCCCGCAGATCTCTTCGACGATCGCAGAAAATGCGGGCAAGATTGAGCAGATGAACTATTTCTTCGGCATCAATCTGGCAACTCCGCCGTTTACCGGTTTTAACCACATCACGATCGCATGGATCATCCCGATCCTCGCAGGTCTGACCCAGTGGATCTCCACCAAGTTGATTTCCAATTTACAGCAGGTGGATCAGGACGCGCCGGGTGCGAGCATGATGAACAGCATGATGATCACGATGCCGCTGATGTCCGTATTCTTCTGTTTCTCCCTGCCGTCCGCGATCGGTATCTACTGGGTCGTTCAGGGTGCATTCCAGCTCGTTCAGCAGCTGATCGTAAATGCACATATGAACAAGATCGATGTCGATGATCTGATCCGCCGCAACGTGGAGAAGATGAACAAGAAGAGAGCGAGAAAAGGTCTGCCGCCGGCCAATGTCAGCGAGAAGGCAAGCGTGAATTTAAAGGCGCTGCAGGCACGCGAGGATGCGGAAAGCAAGGCGAAAGAGGACAAGATCTCCCGCAATAAAAAGCAGATGGAGGCGTCTGAAGCATTTTACAATTCCGATCCGAAGCCGGGCAGTCTGGCTTCCAAGGCCAAGATGGTGCAGAAGTACAACGATAAGCACGCGAAAAAATAGAAGGAGGGCGCAGGATGGATATGATTACGGTTACCGCTAAGACAGTCGATGAGGCAGTAACAAAGGCACTGATTGAACTGGAAACCACCAGTGATAAATTAGAGTACGAAGTGGTCGAAAAAGGAAGCGCCGGATTTCTGGGGATCGGCGCGAAACCGGCGATCATCCGTGCTAAGAAAAAAGAGACGCTCGAGGATCGTGCGATCGACTTTTTAAGCCAGGTATTTGATGCGATGAACTTAGATGTGAAGATCGCAGCGGCTTTCAATGAGGAAGAGTGCGAGATGAACATTGACCTCTCCGGCGAGGATATGGGTATTTTGATCGGTAAGAGAGGTCAGACCCTGGATTCTCTCCAGTATCTGGTCAGCCTGGTTGTCAACAAGAAGAGCGAGAATTACGTCCGCGTGAAGCTCGATACCGAGAATTACCGCGAGAGACGGAAAGAGACGCTTGAGACACTGGCAAAGAACATTGCTTACAAGGTAAAGAGAACGAAACGTTCTGTATCTTTGGAGCCGATGAACCCGTATGAGAGACGGATCATTCATGCAGCGCTGCAGAATGACAAGTATGTCACCACCCGCAGCGAGGGCGAGGATCCGTTCCGGCATGTGATTATTTCGCTGAAGCGCGAGGGCAGACGCGAGAGAAGTGACGGGTATGGGAGATATGAGAAGTAAATAAGTGTGACGAAGAAGGTCTGGAGGTATCTAGACCTTCTTTTTTGTGGGGGATCGAGCGCGAGAGGTTTATCGTGAAAACATGAAAAAAGAAATAAATATTAGACTAGATTTGTAAATAAAGATGGGAAAATGCTTCCATATGGTATAGAATAAGAAGATAAAAAGCAAGGAAGGATTTATATATATGGTATATACAGATACAATCGCCGCGATCGCGACGGCGCTTTCGAGTTCGGGGATTGGGATTATCCGGATTAGCGGTTCGGACGCTGTTGCGGTGGCGGAGCGGATGTTTGAACCGGCGGTGGCGGGGAAGAGGCTTTCAGAGCAGAAAACGTATACGATTCATTATGGATATATTCGGGATGGAGAGGAACGGATCGATGAAGTGCTGCTTCTTTTGATGCGCGGTCCGCACAGTTATACGGCGGAGGACACGGTAGAGATTGACTGTCACGGAGGCGTGCTGGTGATGAAGCGGATTCTGGAGCTGGCGGTAAAATGTGGGGCGCGGCTGGCGGAACCAGGCGAATTTACGAAGCGGGCGTTTTTAAATGGCAGAATTGATCTTTCGCAGGCGGAAGCCGTGATCGATGTGATCCAGTCGAAAAATGAGTATGCGCTGCAGTCTTCGGTCAGCCAGTTGAGCGGTTCAATGTCGCGGAAAGTGCGGGAACTCCGCGAAAAACTAATCTATGAGATCGCCTTTATTGAGTCCGCACTTGATGATCCGGAGCATATTTCCCTGGACGGATACCCGGAGCGCCTTCGGGAGACGCTGCAGCCGATTGAGATGGAACTGGAGGCGTCGATCGGGACGTTTGACAACGGGCGTATCATGACGGAGGGGATCAAAACCGTGATCTTAGGTAAGCCGAATGCAGGAAAATCGTCCCTGATGAATGTACTGCTGGGAGAGGAGCGCGCGATTGTGACAGAGATCGCCGGTACGACACGCGATACGCTGGAGGAAAATATCCGTCTGCGCGGGCTTAGCTTAAATTTGATCGATACGGCGGGCATCCGGGAAACGGAGGATATCGTTGAAAAGATTGGCGTGGAACGGGCGAGAAAGATTGCGGATGAGGCAGATTTGATCTTGTATGTGGTCGATGGATCAAGGGAGCTGGATGAAAATGACCGTCAGATCCTCGATTTGATCCGGGGACGGAAGGTGATCGTTCTCTTAAATAAGACAGATCTGGAACCGGTTCTCACAGAAGAAGCGCTTCGCGAAGCGTGCGGGCAGGAAGTGATTCCGGTATCGGCGAAGGAACAGCAGGGAATTGATCGATTGGAGGAAAAAATTCAGACGATGTTCTTGCAGGGAAACCTGAATTTCAACGATCAGGTCATGCTGACAAACGTCCGTCACAAGACGGCGATGGAGCAGGCGCTGAAAAGCCTGCGTCTGGTCGAGACAAGCATCGACAATGCGATGCCGGAGGATTTTTTCTCGATTGATCTGATGGATGCCTATGAACATCTTGGAACGATCCTTGGGGAATCACTGGAAGAGGATCTGGTGAATGAGATTTTCAGCCATTTTTGTATGGGGAAATAGATCAATTTTTTTGCAAGGTTTCTTTCCCTGTGGTATGATAGGGTGGACCTGAAAATAAGAAAGCATATGAGGCGTTTGATCGAATTGAAATGTGCAGCTACAGTAAAATCGGCTGCGAATCATACGGCGCATGAGCCGCAGTGTTTATCTCAGTCGAGAAGACTCCCGTGGTGAGTAATAGCAAATTTGTCTCAGTGGAAGCCTTGTCTCCGACTGAGATAAACGCTCCGCGAGGATGCGCAGTGATTCTGTAAAGAATATGTCAGCTTACGCTGACCAGAATCACGCGCCAAGTCTCACGGACGTTCGACTTGAATAGAACGCAGAGATAGAGAGGAAAGAGGAAACATGCCCTGTTTAACAGAAAATTATGATGTAGCGGTCGTCGGGGCGGGACACGCCGGCTGTGAGGCGGCGCTGGCAAGCGCGAGACTGGGACTCGAGACGATCGTGTTTACCGTCAGCGTGGACAGCATCGCCCTGATGCCGTGCAACCCGAATGTCGGCGGAAGCTCGAAGGGCCACTTGGTGCGCGAGCTGGATGCGCTCGGCGGCGAGATGGGAAAAAATATAGATAAAACCTTTATACAGTCCAAGATGCTCAACCAGTCCAAGGGACCGGCGGTGCATTCGCTCCGCGCGCAGGCGGACAAGCAGGAATACACCCGCCAGATGCGCCGTACCATGGAAAATACCGATCACCTGACGATCCGTCAGGGAGAGGTGGCAGAGCTGATCGTGGAAGAAGGTCAGATCAAAGGACTGAAAACGTACTCCGGCGCGACGTATTACTGCAAGGCGGTGGTGCTGGCAACGGGAACGTACCTGAAAGCGAGATGTATCTATGGCGATGTGAGCAATCCGACCGGACCGAATGGTCTGCAGGCGGCAAACCATCTGACAGATTCCCTGAAAAAGCTGGGAATCGAGATGTTCCGTTTCAAGACGGGCACACCGGCGCGTGTTGATAAGCGCAGCATCGATTTTTCTAAGATGGAAGAGCAGTTCGGCGATGAGAGGGTTGTGCCATTTTCTTTTTCCACCGATCCGGAGTCGGTGCAGAAGGAGCAGGTGTCCTGCTGGCTGACCTATACCAATGAGAAAACACATGAGATCATCCGCAACAACCTGGATCGATCGCCCCTCTTTTCGGGCGCGATCGAGGGAACAGGTCCGCGTTACTGTCCATCGATCGAGGATAAGGTGGTAAAATTTCCAGATAAGAACCGTCATCAGGTTTTTGTCGAGCCGGAGGGAATTTATACGAATGAAATGTATCTGGGCGGTATGTCCAGTTCCCTGCCGGAGGATGTGCAGTACGCGATGTACCGTACCGTGCCGGGACTCGAAAATGTAAAAATTGTTCGAAATGCATATGCAATTGAGTACGATTGTATCAATGCACGCCAGTTAAAGGCATCGCTGGAATTTAAGGCGATCCGGGGATTGTTCAGCGGCGGTCAGTTTAACGGAAGCTCCGGTTATGAGGAAGCGGCGGTACAGGGCTTTATGGCGGGTGTCAATGCGGCGCGCGAAGTGCTGGGAAAAGAACCGATCATCCTCGACCGTTCCCAGGCGTATATCGGTGTCTTGATCGACGATCTGGTTACCAAAGAAAACCATGAACCGTACCGGATGATGACGTCGCGTGCGGAATACCGCCTGCTTTTGCGTCAGGACAACGCGGATCTGCGCCTTTCCCCGATCGGGCATGAGATTGGACTGGTCAGTGATGCGATGTATGAGCGTGTCCTCTGGAAAGAAAAAATGATCGAGGAAGAGGCAAAGCGTCTGGAGAAGATCAACATTGGCGCTGGAAAAGAAGTGCAGGAATTTTTAGAGCGCCACGGAAGCACCCCGCTCAAGACCGCGGCAACGCTGGCAGAGCTGGTACGCCGTCCGGAGTTAAGCTATGAAGCACTGGCAGAACTGGATCCGAACCGTCCGGAACTTCCGGAAGATGTGATCGAGCAGATCAACATCAACATCAAGTATGACGGCTATATCCGCCGCCAGCTGCAGCAGGTTGCACAGTTCAAGAAGATGGAGAGCCGGAAGCTGGATGAAAACTTCGACTATTCCACGGTCGGAAGCCTGCGCCGTGAGGCAGTACAGAAATTAAATCTCTATAAACCGGCAAATATCGGTCAGGCATCCCGAATCGCGGGCGTGTCACCGGCGGATATTTCGGTGCTGCTGGTACACTTAGAGCAGAGCCGCCATGCGGGACATGGGGAAGAGAAGAAAGAACTGTAAATATAGAAACGAGCGGATTTAGAGACTGCATGGAAACAGGTAAACGCATTGCAGCAACTCAAAATGTAAGATTGATAAGAACCTGAGAAAAAATAGAACATATCATAAAGGATATATTTATGGCAGAAGAAAATAAAGTAGAAAGCGGTGTGGTTCTGCCTCCGGCAGACTTTACCGAGCAGCTTCAGAAAGAAGCGCAGGAGATGGGCGTCACGTTAAATGAACACCAGATCAAGCAGTTCTACGATTACTATGAACTGTTGATTCATTGGAATACGATGGTGAATCTGACAGCGATCACGGAACAGAAGGAAGTTGTGACCAAACATTTTTCGGATAGTCTGGCACTTGTGAAAGCGGTACCGGATCTGGCAGAGAAAGAGTATACGTTGATCGATGTTGGAACGGGAGCTGGATTTCCGGGTATCCCGTTAAAGATTGCATTTCCAAATTTAAAGGTCACGCTTCTCGATTCTTTAAATAAGCGGATCAACTTTCTGAACGAGGTAATTCAGGCATTGGAACTGGAAAAAATTCAGGCGGTTCACGGACGGGCGGAGGATGCGGCACATGATAATGTTTCACGTGAAACATTTGATTTCTGCGTTTCACGCGCGGTGGCAAATCTGTCCACGCTGTCGGAATACTGCCTGCCATTTGTCAAGGTGGGAGGCTGGTTTGTACCGTACAAATCAGGCAAACTGGAGGAAGAGATGAAAACGGGAAAAGGTGCGATCCGCAAGCTGGGCGGCGAGCTGGAGGATGTGATTTCCTTCCACCTTGCCAATGAGGATGAGCGTAACCTGGTCCGGATTCATAAGACAGAGAGGACGGGAAAGAAGTATCCGAGAAAAGCGGGAACGCCGTCGCGGGAGCCGTTGAAATAAAGCAATCACAAAAGGTGGATAGAGAAAGACTGTATATGGAACACCTAGGATATGCAGTCTTTCTTTTTCATATAGGTGGGGTTTAAACAAAAATATATGACTGAATATTTGTCCTGGAAGATTGTGTTCCAGAAGCCGTATCAGGCATATGACAGAGGAAATCTGGAGAAGCAGGTAGAGGCGATGGCAGAGCTGAAGATAATAGGGAAAATTTATAAAATTTGAGTTTTCGTTACAGAATATAGTTTTTGTGCGAAAGCCGAGGAGATCGAGTGGGAATAATGTAGAATAAAGAGGAGCATTCCGGGGGTTTTGTTTGTATATAGATAGTGCGGCGGGACCTGGATGAAACATTAGGACCGTTCCTATCAAGAAGAAACAAACAAGGCGTACGGAAGGATGACGCTGTGAATATGAAAGATACTGGAAAAATGGTATCTGCATCATGGCATGAGTATGAAAAAGCAATTTTTATGGAGATGTGGGAAAGAGAGAGTAGCTGTTGCTGGGTAGGCACTTTTGGAACCGAAAGTGCCGTAAGAAAACGTGGTGGCAGCAGGAATTTGCCGTATTTAAATGCGGCAAATTCCGTTACTGGGCACGTATGCGTGAACAGTAATAAGCTTCGTCCTATGACGAAAAAACGCTCCGCGGTATGCATACGCATTATCCTTTTTTAAGAAAAAAACATATGGATCGCATCCATCACGGCATCCGGCTGTTCTAACTGCGGCAGATGTTTGGTCTTTGGGATGATAGAGGACTCGATTGCGGAATTATAAATCTTGTAATCCTGAATCGTCGCCTCGATCATCGGTTCCTCGGAACCGCCGATGATGAAGATGCTGTTGTCGATCTTCCTGAGAGCATTGGAAATATTGCACTTGGTATAGCGGCATTCAATACTGGAGAAGATCGCTTTTGGACATTCACCGAGATGTGCGGCTTCGTGGCTGCGGTCGATCTGAACCGGTTTTACGGTATACGGATTGTAAAAATATTTGGTGCGGAATGCCTCTTCGATCATAGAGCGGCTGCACGCAATGTGGTAAATGAGCGTTCCAGCCAGCGGGAGATCCAGAAGAAGCTTATAAAGCTTGGCATTTTTACCCGGAAGCTGACAACAGTCGGTAAGGCTGCTTGGGTTGATGAGCATGATCTGATCAAACAGTTCTGGAGAGTTGCTGCACGCCATGATAGACAGTGCCGCTGAATCACCGGTGGAGAGAATGTTGGTTCGATGTCCGATCTCAGATTTGATAAAATCACAGATCAGCTGGACAAACAGGTAATTTGTGTAGGTCAGGTTCGGCTTCTCGGAACGTCCGCAGCCGAGAAGGTCGAGCGTGTAGACGGTGTAGGAGCGGCTGAGCTGTTCGCGGATGGATTCCCACTCATAGCCGCTCGATGCAAAGTGCAGATCGTGAATCAACAGAAGCGGTTTGCCGGAACCGCATTTTGTATAGTAGATATTTCCCAGCCGCCATTTGTAGCAGAGAGAATTCTCTTCCCGGGTCAGACCGCGGGAGGTGGCAGAAAATTGAATATATTTATTTAAAAGTGCCAGTGAAACTGCGCCGCCGGCGGACAGCATCAGGCAGGTCATGATCTTGTTTTTTGTGTTCATATAGAAAGCTCCTTTTGAATCGAAAAATTAAACTCGAAAATATCTCATCAAGTAATTCTATTATACCATAAATACTAAATTCAGCTATCGCCTTTGGCTTGGCTTCATTAAGTATTTAGGTATGACTCGCACTAGGATCGAAAATGCATCGCTAAGTGTTCATATATATCATATGAACGTATTCTCACCCGTCCACTCACGAACCCGCGCTATCGCGCTCTACCGCCCTGCTTCGCATGGCTGTTCGTTCGTTAATGGCGCAAGAAAAGAATATGTCTGCTTCGCAGCCGCATTCTTTTCTTCTGCGCTCATTATATCATATTTTCCTGTATTCCAGTTCAGCTATTTCCAGCGTTTTTTCACAGAATATCTGTTCACAGATGTGTGCCCAAGTAACGGGATTTTGCCGATGCTTCGCATTTCAAATCGGAAAAATCTGCAACCAGAACTGTAGCGTTCGGGATTTTCAGTTTGGAAAATTTCTACCTGTGAACAGTTATGAATATGCTATTTTATGTAAACAAAATTTCATTGAAAATCGATATTAAAATCATTATAATGTTCACGTATCAAAAAATCAATCGATGGGGAAAGAAATGCGCGATATGATAAAGAAGGAAAATAAGTTATGCTTTCAGCATCGTATGGAACGGAAGACAGAGAAATCTTTTCAGTTGTCGGCGGGCAGGCAGCGGCTGCTGGCGGAAACGATACGCGAACTGAAGCAGGAAGGGCGCTTAGACGAGGAGAAGCTGGCGATGCAGCATGGTACGACATCCATTTACCGCCACAGCCTCAATGTTGCCTACACAAGCCTTTGGATGATGGAACGGTGGCAGATTCGCTTGGAACCAAAATCACTTGTGAGAGGGGCACTGCTGCACGATTATTTTTTGTATGACTGGCATCAGAAGGATTCCTCGCACCGCCTGCACGGCTTCCGTCACCCGAAAACAGCGCTTGGAAATGCACAGAGAGATTACCATTTAAATTGGAAGGAAAAAAATATCATCGCACGTCATATGTTTCCGCTGATACCGGTGCCGCCTCAGTGCCGCGAGGCATGGATTGTGTGTCTGGCAGATAAATGGTGTGCTCTGGGGGAGACGGTGGGGCCGATGTTTCACGTGAAACATTTTAAATGAAATTTTTCTAAAAAAGTAGGAAATGAGTTTTAAGTGTGTTATACTATTAGGCAAGACAAGAACGGGAAAAAGCTGGAAATCGCTGTGCGGATGCCTGCGGGAAGGCTTTTTCCTGTCTTTCATGTGAGATAAAACCGAGGAAATGGAAGGAATACGGTATGGGACGAACGATTGCGATTGCAAATCAGAAGGGCGGCGTAGGTAAAACGACAACGGCGATCAACCTGTCGGCATGCCTGGCAGAGGCGGGACAGAGGGTTCTGACGATCGATTTTGATCCGCAGGGAAATGCAACCACTGGTTTGGGATTGGAAAAAGAACAGATTGAAGATACAGTCTATGAGCTGCTTTTGGGCGATTGCACACTGGAGGACTGTCTGATGCGCGATGTTCAGGAAAATCTGGATGTTCTTCCTTCGGATTCGAATCTGGCAGGAGCTGAGATTGAACTTCTGGATGTGGAAAATAAAGAGTCGGTGTTAAACGGTTATCTGGAGACAATCCGCGATCAGTATGATTTTATTATCATCGACTGCCCGCCGTCGCTGAGTCTTTTGACGATCAATGCGCTGGTAGCGGCAGATACGGTGCTGGTGCCAATCCAGTGCGAATATTATGCGCTGGAAGGACTGAGCCAGGTACTCCGGACGATCGGTCTGGTCCGGAAAAAGATGAATCCGTCGCTGGAGCTGGAGGGCGTGGTATTTACCATGTATGATGCGAGAACGAATCTCTCCCTGCAGGTCGTAGAGAATGTAAAACAGAACTTAAATGAGCGGATTTACAAGACGATCATACCGAGAAATGTGCGACTGGCGGAGGCGCCGAGCCACGGAATGCCGATCAACCTGTACGACAGCCGTTCGACCGGTGCAGAGAGCTACCGTCTGCTGGCAGCAGAGGTGATCAGCCGGGGAGAAGAGCTGTAGGCAGGAAAATAACGGTGAAGTGAAATTCAGAAAGGATGCCTGCCGGGGGCGTCGGGAGGTTCGTGAGGAGGAAGGAAATGTCAAAGAGAACGGGGCTTGGCAGAGGACTGGGAGCTTTTTTTGGAAATGATTACGAGGATGCAGAAGCGGGAAAAAGCAGCGCAAAGCCATCGGATGAAGCCGGAAAAAAGACTTCCGTTCGTGAGACGGAACAGGAGATAGAGAAAAAGAGCCTGGAAGAGCTGGATATGGTGCTTCCGGGATCTAAAAAACAGAAAAAATCGGCGTCTGCCGGAAAGACAGCTGCGAAAACAGTGGGAAAAGGCAACCGTGTGGGAGTTGCAAAGGCATCCGGAAAGACGACGACAGAAGGAAAAACCCGCACAGCCGGGGAGACGGCGGCAAAATCGAAGACACAGACGGCAAAAGCGGAGCCGGTCGTAAAGATCGTTGAGGTGGAAAAAGAGAAATTTCTAAATATTTCGGAGATTGAGCCAAATGTCAGCCAGCCGCGTAAGATGTTTGATGAAGAACAGCTCGGAGAGCTGGCAGAATCCATCCGCCGTTACGGCGTGCTGCAGCCGCTTCTGGTTCAGAAAAAGGGCGATCGTTATGAGCTGATTGCCGGAGAGCGCCGGTGGAGAGCTGCCAAACTGGCAGGATTTCGGGAAGTTCCGGTGATCGTGCGCGAGTATACGAGACAGCAGACGATGGAGATCGCCCTGATCGAGAATGTACAGCGTGCAGATTTAAATCCGATTGAGGAGGCGAAAGCCTACCAGATGCTAATTCAGGAGTTTGGGCTGCGTCAGGAGGACGTGGCAGAGCGCGTAGCGAAGAACCGTGCGACGATCACGAACAGCATGCGTCTTTTGAAACTGGATGAGAGAGTGCAGGAGATGCTGATTCAGGACCGGCTTACCGGAGGTCATGCGAGAGCGCTTCTTTCGCTGGAAGATGGTGAAAAACAGTACCAGTTGGCGCTTAAAACAGTAGAAAATCATTTGAGCGTCCGCGAGGTCGAGCGTCTGGTGAAAGAGCTTTTGAAGCCGAAAAAGGCGAAAAAGAAAGCAGAGCCGGAACGCGATATGGAGGTCTTTTTCAAGGATGTGGAAGAGAAGCTGAAAGGAGTTATGGGAACGAAGGTTTCGATCAACCGCAAGGATAAGAATAAAGGCAGAATCGAGATCGAATACTATTCATCAGCGGAACTGGAACGTCTGATTGAGCTTTTGGAGTCATTAAGACAGTAATCACACAAAATTCGTCCCAGGGGACGGATGATGGGAAATGAGGAATGAAAGATGGAGAGCAGTATTTTTAGCGGGATTGGCATCGATCCGGGGGTTATCGTGATCGTTCTGGCGATCCTGACACTCATATCATTTATTGCGTCCGTCATCTGTTTTTCGCAGTATAGGAAGTTGTATCGCAGATATGATATGTTTATGCGGGGAAAAGATGCGGAGACGCTCGAAGACACGATCATGGAACTGGTGGATGAGACCGAGTATCTGCGGGCAAAGGACGGAGATACAAAACGCCTGGTGGATTCGGTTGTCTCCAAGGCGCAGGCTGGATACCAGAAAACCGGTATTGTCAAGTACAATGCGTTTAAGGGCATGGGCGGCAATCTGAGTTTTGTCATTGCCATGCTGGATGATAACAACACGGGATTTGTGCTGAATTCTGTTCACAGCCGTGAAGGCTGTTACCTGTATCTGAAGGATGTCGTAGAGGGCAAGACCGAGGTGCTTTTAGGAAGTGAAGAGAAGGAAGCACTGGAGCGTGCGCTTGGGTATAAGTAAGGAAAATAAAGGATAGAAATGAGGCGGCTGTATGTGTTGGCAGCAGCTGCGGATTGTAGTTAGAAGGAGTCAATATGCATCGTTTTTTGCGAGCTGCCGGATTTAGTATGTATCAGAAGAAGAAGGACATCCGTGCCCTGCTTCGCTGTCTGGCGAGAGAGGCGGGAACCTCCAGCTGTCTTCAGCTTGACAGGGAGACCGAATTATATGAGATCAAGACAGAAGTTGCGCCGGGGATCGGCGTGGCGATGTATGGGGAGCTGAATGAGCAGGATGAGATGGAGATAGAGTATTATTATCCCTATATCCTGAACGAGGAGGTAACCTCGCGGGCAGAATGTTCCATTCAGCGTCATACGGAGAAGGAAACCTATGCGGGGCTTCTGGATGAGTATAAGGTAGGGCTTTCGCTGATCTTTTATCTCTTGAATCCGATCGAATACAGGGAGTGTTACCGGAAAGAGCGCGAGCGCTTACAGGTGACTTCGGTCAGCCTGGCAGGATTTGCCAATCGGGGCAAGGTGCTTCTTCCGATCAAAAAGACGGCGCTGCAGATTGAAAAAGCCAAAGTGGCGGCGAAAAACCGGGATGAACTTTTGGAAGCGGCAAAAAATGGCGACGAGGATGCGATGGAGTCCTTAACAATCGAGGATCTGGATCTCTATTCGATGGCATCGCGCCGGGCGACGAGAGAGGATATTTATTCGATCGTCGATACAACTTTTATGCCAAGCGGGATCGAGTGCGATCAGTATTCGATTTTAGGCGAGATCAAAGAGGTTGTATGTAAGAAAAACCGGTTTACCGGCGAGGAAATCTATGATCTCAAGGTGGAATGCAACGAGCTGTATTTCCGCGTAGGTATCAATAAGATGGACCTGCTTGGAGAACCGCTTCCGGGACGTCGGTTTAAAGGAAAAATATGGATGATGGGAACGGCTCATTTTGCGTAAAGGTCTATAAAAAATCGTCGGTTCCAAAAGTGCCTACCCGTGAACAGTTACACAGAAATTACATACGGAGCAGGCAGGAAGAGAAAATAGTTGCGGAACACATGAAAATGAATTATAATAAAATGCAGTATGAAAATACGATATATGTTTCACGTGAAACATATAAATCTCTGTAGCTCAGTAGGATAGAGTATTCGCCTCCTAAGGTAGAACCATGGCGGAACCTTTTTGAAGAAAAAGGGTAGCGTTTGAGGGTCACTTAAGGAAGCGAAATCTGAAAAATCAGAAGAGATAAGAAAGAGATAATTCATCACGAAAGTGATTGAGTTCATAAAGTTGGTCGCCGTGACCGAAAAGGCTGAAAAAGCCCGAAAATACGGCATTTGTTCCCATAGTTAAATGGATATAACAAGCGCCTCCTAAGCACTAGTTGAGGGTTCGATTCCCCCTGGGAACGTGCATTTTTTGCAGCAATGATCGTAAAAGTTCATTGCTGCTTTTTCTTTTTTCCGGTGCTCGTGAGCACCGAGAGAACACTTAAACGCAGATATTGAGCACCGAAATTTCTTAACGGGCACCAATGCAATAATTCAATCCTGGTACCGAATGGAGATAACTACAGCGTAGGATAAGGATTGGGGTGTCAATGAATGTAAATATGGTTTTCTTGCCTGAACAAAACAGGCCTGACGGATCTATCCGCCCAGATTAGATTAAGAATCTATTCTAGGCGGATTTTTTCGTTACAGATATTTTAGAGGAGGATAGCTTATGGATAAAGAAACGGATGTAAGAGATCCGGATGAAAAAGTTGTTGAGATTGAAATGGAACGGTTAAGAGCATTTTCAAATCATCCATTTAAAGTGATCGGAGACATTCAGATGATTGAGCTGCAGGACAGCATAAAAAAGTATGGTGTACTGAATCCATTGATTGTTCGTCCAAAGATTGAAGGCTACTACGAAATTATTTCTGGCCACAGAAGAAAATATGCGGCTGAGAAGCTGGGATATAAGAAAATTCCGGTAATCATTTGTATGTTGCAGGATGATGAAGCAGTAGTGATCATGGTCGATTCCAATTTGCAGAGAGAGCAAATTACACCAAGTGAAAAGGCCTATGCCTATAAGATGAAATATGATGCCATCAAAAAAAAGCAGGCAGAAAGAATTGTAGTCAAGTTGACCACAATACAGGAAAGAGGAGTATTGACGTAATCGGAGAACTTTGTGGTGACAGTGCGAAGCAGGTGCATAGCAGTATCAAATCAAAAAGGTGGAGTTGGAAAGACGGTATCGTGCGTGAATTTAGGAATCGGATTGGCACAGGAAGGGAAAAAGGTTCTTCTGATAGATGCAGATCCGCAGGGCAGTCTCACAATTAGTTTAGGGTATGAGGAACCGGATGAAATGGAGTATTCTCTTGCAACGCTGATGCTAAATATTGTGAATGATGAAAAACTGAACATGGAAAAAACAATCCTTCATCATAAGGAAGGTGTGGATCTGATACCGGTCAATATAGAATTATCAGCGATTGAGGTATCTTTGGTAAACGCAATGAGCAGGGAACTGATTATGAGGTCACTTATTGAGAGATTAAGGGAATTTTATGATTTTATCATTATAGATTGTATTCAGAAGTAGTAGATACGAATGGAAGCGGACATGGTGCATTGGCAGGAGTTCT
>OGZD01000676.1_pt1 | contig 33921 bp, 26 predicted proteins | sample 1576701 | NCBI WGS metagenome assembly OGZD01 (sample SAMEA3541487, study PRJEB24748) | human gut metagenome | biome: human gut; feature: human-associated habitat; material: faeces | place: China | collected 2012
AGCAAAATTTATTTAGCTCTTGTAGTTATAAAGAGGTGGCGTCATCTATCAGAAATACTACTCATTCAGTGGCATTGTTGGACAGGACAAATGCTGTCTATGGACAAACCGCAATCATAAATACGGGTACGGAGGCTGCTAGAGAGAGTAAGAAAGTGCCGGTGTTTGTGCCTGTCAGCTATAATAGCGAAGAAAAAAAGATAATCGGTAGTACAGTGCTTTTTCCTTCCACTATTTCCGAGATGACGCAATATGAAGTGGAAAACGATTGCAGATATCTTGAAACAAAAACAGAAGCAGTGAACGGAATAGATATGCTCTTCTGTTCTGTATCATTGAACAGCGAAGACTTGATAGCTCCGGCTGTCGACGTTTTCAAGAAAAAAGTAAGTGAACAGACTGTTCTGGTAGGCACTGTCAGGCGTGCACTGTTGTCCAATCTTGAGTCGGAAATTACTTCTAATTTAACTTCTGGTACCTATTCTTTCGTAGAAGTGGAAAATAGAAATAGAGACTCCGAGTATTGTATATTTGTCCTGACTTCACATAAGTGGGCTTTTAGGGGGGTAACCGAAACAAGTGTAAGCGGAGACTTACATTGTTTTCAATTGCAAATCGAATCTTTAAAATAAAAAATGAATGGCTATGAAACAATATATCAAAAGCACCATAATCCTGATGTTTGCCCTGCTATGGGGCTTGTCGTTGACAAGTTGTAGTGATAGTGAAGCCGATTATTCGGATGATAGCGCATATCCGCCACCCACAATAGAACTCACTTCTCCTGCCGAGATAGATGCAGTAGAATATAACTCGACGGTGACTGTATCTGCCAGAAGTTTTTCTGCTGTGGGTATACATAGTATATATGCCACTTTATTGAAGGTAGGGGATAGTGGAGAGTATGAAGAGGTAAATGCAGCGCAGCGTCAACGTCTAAAGATAGATACTTTGCAAACTGATATGACACTTGAATTTGATTTGAATGTCAAGGTCAACACGTGTGAAGCAGTCGGGATATTGGTGACATCGACGGACGTTTTGACAAAAACGTCACAAAAGGTAATACCTATTAAAAAGATAACCAAACTGCCATCTCAGATATTCACAGAACCATCGGATTTCCCTGTTTTAGTACCCGATGAAGAGGTTTCTCTGTCTGTAGTGATTCGTTCTGCCGTGGGTATTAAGTCTGTAAAACATACGTTGTGTAATAAAGTACTGGGTGACCTGAAGGAATATACGACTATTCCGGTGTCAGGCAATCCGTTGGAAATGGAATTTATCCTGAAAACTGTCGTAGACAATAAAGATACCAATGGAATCAAGATTGTGGTGGAAGATATAGAGGGAGGAAGAGAGGAAAAAATTATCAATATCGAAGGTCTTGAGGGGGTTGACAATAATGTTGCGCTTGTTTTCAACAATATAGAAATGGCACCCGAATGGGAACATTCAACAGAACCGGATCAACCTTATATTTTCTCCATAGAGGGAATAATGGTACAAGGTGTGCAGAAGCATGTATTAAGCCTGAAGGAAATTAAAGGATATGGCTCAAAGGCAAACAGTGTAGATTTTGCTTTCGTCAATATATGGAGAAATCCGGAGTTTGTTGCCGTTAAAAATAGAGGTTTCTCTTATGTCAGTGCATCAAGAATTAATGGAGGACCGGTGGGACGGCGTTATGATGTAGATAACTGGATCAAACCGGTAGGCGTTGCTACGAACAGAACGATGTTTACTCTTATACCTGAGGATAAGGTCACTGAGCTTGGCGTTGATGTGATGGTGGAGAGGGCGGTTCCTGACGCCAAGACTTTTGAAGCGTTGAATATGTTGCAAAGTGTGACTACACAGGGTGCTGATATGTTAATGCAAAGGGGCAATGCTTCTGATGGATACCCGAATGATCCTTGTAGTTTGCAGATAAAGGATAATACCTATATTGCTTTTGTTACTGCAGCGGGTAAATATGGTGTTATTCATGTTATTGAAGCCGCAAACGATGCAGATGCGTTAGTTACCGGAGGGTGTAAAATAGCTACTCCTACAGGAGTTGTGGGAGGTAAAGGTCCGGCCTATTCGGGAGCTGGCATAGCCGGACTTACTTACGATGGTGTGGCGTTGCTTTACGGACGCACCTGTAAGTTGAAAATTGTGGTTCAAAAGTAATGTTGTTACAAATTGAGAAATAATACATTTATATTTTTGATGTAAAAGTTAAGAAAGGCCGGTCATATCTCTTTATGAACCGGCTTTTCTTGGGTCAGTCCGAAAAGCCTGTGGGTATGTTATGTTAATATTCGAAAGTGTACTATCTTTGCGGTTAGATTTTAAACAACACGTGAATTTGTCGAACTCACGTTATTTATATGCTAATTCTGCTTTGTCTTTAGGGTATTTGGAAATGCCGATGTATAGCGCTTTACCTTGTCGTACGATGTCAACGAGTGTTTGAAGTGTCTCTTCAAGCGGGGTGTTGGGATCGTAACGGTGGGTATAGAAGATGTCTACATATTCGAGGTTCATCCGCTTTAAACTTTGGTTGAGGCTGCTCATCAGTGATTTTCGGGACCCCCAATCACCGTAAGGACCCGGCCACATTTCATGTCCCGCTTTGGTAGAAATGAATAATTCATCCCGGTAGGGTATAAATGATTTCTTCATAATCATACCGAATGTTTCTTCTGCAGAGCCGCAGGAAGGACCGTAATTGTTGGCGAGGTCAAAATGGGTGATACCCTTGTCGAATGCATAATGTGCCATTGATAGCGAGTTGGCGAAGGTATTGACATCGCCGAAGTTGTGCCATAGCCCTAAAGATATTTCAGGTAGAAGGATGCCGCTCTTTCCGCAACGGCGGTATTTCATACCGTTTTCGTATCTGTCGGGGGCGGGAGAATAGATGGGAGTTATCATATCTGTTGGTTTTAGTTAGACTTTATATTATATAAGGTTGTAAAAACAATGAAAGCAAAAATACGGAAATTCTTTGAAAGTATCTGTTTATTGGCTCCATAGATTGAACTTTTATTTACTTTACAATTTTATCCGTCTCCGGCTCGAAGAGTCTATTGCTGAGTGCCTGCAAAGCCCTTTTCTTGTCTTCCGTCTTAATGACAAATGCCACGTCACTGTCATTGCTGCCATACGAAATCATACGCAGCGGAATATCTGCCAGAGCTTCTATAATCTGTGCTTCGACACCGGCATACTGCCAACGCATGTTTCCCACCACGGATACAATGGACATGCGGTCTTCCATCAGAATTTTTGCATATTGTTCCAGTTCCGCAAGGATTTTGCATAGATGTTCGCTGTTGTCTATGGCGACGGATACATCCTGATTGGATGAAACCAACAGACAAAGCGGCGTTCTGTATTTAGCAAATGTATCAAAAATCTTACTGATAAACTGATAAGGACATAAGTTATGTTTCGACTCGAACTTCACGTAGAAGATGTTGTCTTTGGCGGCTATGGCTTTAATGATATTGTCGTCCTGCAAATCCGAAATCAATGTCCCCTCTGCCTGAGGATTCATTGAGTTGAGCAATCGTACCGGGATATTGCGCTTGCGTGCCGGGGCGATGCAGAACGGGTATAATATTTTTGCTCCGTAAAAAGCCAGTTGCTCGGCTTCGTTGAAACTGAGATGCTTTACGGAGCGGGTTCCTGTTACTTCACGCGGGTCATTATTGTGCATCCCGTCAATGTCCGTCCATATCTGTATTTCCTCTGCGCGGATGGCAGCGCCGATGAGCGATGCCGTATAGTCGCTGCCGCCCCGTTTCAGGTTATCCGTTTCATTATAAGCATTTTTGCAGATGTACCCTTGAGTAATAAAAAGATTGATGCCGGGATACTGTGTCAATTGCGCCTGTAGTTTTTCCTCTATATATTTCAAGTCCGGTTCTCCTTCCGGCCCGGTACGCATAAAGTCGAAGGCGGAGAGCAGGATATTGGCAATCTTCCGTTCCCGCAGGTAGAAGTGCAGCAAGGCTGTACTGATAAGTTCCCCTTGTGCCAAAACCTCTTTTTCTTCAACCGAGGTGAATTCATCATTGATAAATTGCCAGAGTCGCTGGAAGCGGTCGAGAATATAATCTATCGCTTCCCGCTTTGTGGACTCGTCTGTCAACAGTTCGTTGGCAAAGTCTATGAACTGGAATTCCAGCCGGGTGATTTTCTCGTGTGCCTGCTCTATGTCGCGGTTGAACAGGCTGGCTGCAATTTCTTCCAGATGATTGGTTGTGCCTGCCGTTGCGGACAGGACTACAATCTTCGGTGTGGACTTTGAAATGAGTTCCGCTACGTGTTTCATTCTCTCTACTGTGCCGACGGAAGTACCGCCGAATTTGCAAACTTTCATTTTTAAATCTTTTTTAGTTATTCTTTTTTTACTGTCGGATGAAGCCTCTGTATTCCTTTTCGTTTTAGAAGGCTCATTTCCGAAATGGAAGGGCGAGTTTCTTTTTCAGTTCTCTTACAATGCCTCTGAGGATACATTGTAAGGTGTTTTTTTACTTTTCCGTAGTCTTATGTGCGCTCCCTTCACTTATAAAAGTTCAAAAGACATGCCGTTTGTTTCCCGAAAAACGTTTATATTTGCACATCCCCTGTTTTTACCATTTATTACTTTAAACTTATCCGAAAAATATGAGCAAGATTTTAGTCGTTGACGATGAAGTACAGATCCGTACCCTTTTGTCGCGTATGTTGGAGTTGGAAGGATATGAAGTATGCCAGGCCGGTGATTGCAGGACTGCTTTGAAGCAGTTGGAACTTCAGAGCCCGGATGTAGTCTTGTGCGATGTGTTTCTTCCTGACGGTAACGGGGTAGACCTTGTGTCGTCTGTCAAGAAAACAGCCCCTAACGTAGAGATAATCCTGTTGACGGCGCACGGTAATATCCCGGACGGGGTGCAGGCCATTAAGAACGGCGCTTTTGATTATATTACCAAAGGTGATGATAACAATAAGATTATACCGCTTGTCAGCCGTGCCGTGGAGAAGGCGCGCATGAACGTCCGCTTGGAGAAACTGGAAAAGAAAGTAGGGCATACGTATTCTTTCGATTCTGTTTTGGGTGATTCGAAAGCATTGAAAGATGCCGTTTCACTGGCACAGAAAGTATCGGGAACGGATGTGCCCGTATTACTGACGGGTGAAACGGGTACGGGAAAGGAGGTCTTTGCGCAAGCCATACATTATAATAGTAAGCGTGCTAAGCAGAATTTCGTAGCGGTAAACTGCTCCTCTTTCAGTAAGGAACTGTTGGAAAGCGAGATGTTCGGTCATAAAGCCGGTTCGTTTACAGGAGCATTGAAAGATAAGAAAGGATTGTTTGAGGAGGCCGACAATGGCACTATCTTCTTGGATGAAATCGGTGAAATGGCATTTGAACTGCAAGCCAAACTGCTGCGCATTCTCGAAACAGGCGAATATATAAAGATTGGCGATACCAAACCCACCCGTGTGAATGTGCGTGTTGTTGCCGCAACCAACCGCAATCTGCCGGAAGAGATTACCGCAGGACGTTTTCGCGAAGATTTATTCTACAGACTCTCCGTATTCCAGATTCATCTGCCGCCCTTGCGTGAACGGCCGGGCGATGTACGTATTTTGGCAAAAGCCTTTGTAAAGGACTTCTCCGTTCGGTTGGCACGTCCCGTTACGGAAATAACACCCGCTTTTCTCGAAGCCCTCGAACAACAACCTTGGAAAGGTAATATCCGGGAATTGCGTAATGTGATAGAGCGCAGTCTGATTGTTTGCGAGAGTGAACGGCTGGATGTTGCTGACTTGCCGCTCGATATACAGAACACACATTACGAACAATCCGATGAAACCACTCCCGGCAGTTTTGAACTTTCTGCTATGGAGCGTCGCCACATCGCCCGTGTGCTGGAATATACAAAAGGTAATAAGACCGAAGCAGCCCGCCTGCTCAAAATCGGATTGACCACACTCTACCGCAAAATCGAAGAATACGGAATATAATCTGTTCTTTTCCGTAACTTGCCGAAAGTTTCCCGGCGTGGAACGAAGTGTTCCATGTCGGGAAACAAAGTGTACCATGCCGGGGTACTCTTTGTTTCACCCCGTGGAACTTCCGGTTTCTCCTAAGGAAATAAATGGTTTCGCCAGATGAACCTCAAATCATGCAATGTACCTTTTCTATTTTGATAGACACCCTTTCATTTTGAAAGGGTGTTTTCTTTTTCTGTAACTCCTCTATTGTGTTTATTTATTTGTAAATCAGTGTTTTATCTTTCAGGCTTCTATTTTGGCACGCATTTGGCAATTATGAGGACGGTAAAACATGAATATTAATTTAACAACGTAAAAACATGGGAATAACGATTTCATTTATTTTCTGCCTGTTGAGCGGATTTCTCGCTTTCTGGCTATTCTGGAAATGTGTGGATTGGTTTGAGAAGATTTAAAGAGGAGAGAAAAGATTATGTACACAGTATTATTTGTATTAGGTGTTGCAGTGTTCGGGTACTTGATGTATGTTCTGGTGAAACCCGAAAGGTTCTAAAAGATTAAAGAAATGAATACGGAAATTTTAGGTGTAGTTTTACAGATTTTCCTGTTGGTGGCGATTTCTTATCCGCTGGGAAAATATATTGCGAAGGTTTATAAAGGAGAGAAGACATGGTCGGACTTTATGAAACCGGTAGAGAGACTGATATTTAAGGTAGCGGGCGTTAATCCCAATGAAGAAATGAATTGGAAGCAGTTCCTAAAGGCGTTGCTGATATTGAATGCTTTCTGGTTTGTCTGGGGAATGGTGCTGTTGGTCAGTCAAGGATGGCTGCCGCTGAATCCTGACGGTAATGGCCCGCAAACTCCCGACCAGGCATTCAATACCTGCATCAGTTTTATGGTAAACTGTAACTTACAGCATTATTCCGGTGAGAGCGGACTGACGTATTTCACCCAGTTGTTCGTCATCATGCTCTTCCAGTTTATTACCGCAGCGACAGGTATGGCGGCTATGGCGGGAATTATGAAGTCCATCAGCCGTAAAACAACGAATACAATCGGTAACTTCTGGAACTTTCTTGTATTGAGTTGCACGCGTATTCTTTTGCCGCTTTCCCTGATTGTCGGCTTTATCCTTATTACACAAGGTACTCCGATGGGTTTTGACGGTAAGATGGAGGTGACTACGCTTGAAGGACAGGAACAAACGGTTTCACAAGGGCCGGTGGCTGCCATCGTTCCTATCAAGCAGTTGGGTACGAACGGCGGTGGTTACTTCGGCGTAAATTCGTCTCATCCGTTGGAAAATCCTACCTACCTGTCCAATATCGTAGAATGCTGGTCTATCCTGATTATACCTATGGCTATGGTTTTTGCGTTGGGTTTTTATACAAAACGGATGAAACTGGCTTATAGTATTTACGGCGTAATGCTCTGTGCCTATTTGGCGGGTGTCGGCATCAATGTTTATCAGGAGATGAACGGTAATCCTCGCATTGACGATATGGGCATTGCACAGGACAATGGGTCTATGGAAGGCAAGGAAGTCCGTCTGGGAGCAGGCGCCACCGCATTATGGAGCATTACGACTACGGTTACTTCCAACGGTTCCGTCAATGGCATGCACGATTCTACGATGCCCCTGTCCGGTATGATGGAGATGCTGAACATGCAGATAAACACTTGGTTCGGCGGTGTCGGTGTAGGGTGGATGAACTATTATACATTTATCATTATCGCAGTCTTTATCAGCGGACTGATGGTGGGACGTACACCGGAGTTTCTCGGAAAGAAAGTGGAAGCCCGGGAGATGAAAATAGCGACAATCGTTGCGCTGCTTCATCCGTTTGTGATATTGGTAGGCACGGCTCTGTCTTGTTACCTCCTTGCGCACCATCCGGAGTTTGTAGAGAGTGAGGGCGGCTGGCTGAACAATCCTGGTTTTCACGGGCTGAGCGAGCAGTTCTATGAATTTACTTCATGCGCTGCCAACAACGGCTCTGGTTTCGAAGGCTTGGGCGACAATACTTATTTCTGGAACTATGCCTGCGGTTGGGTACTTATTCTGAGCCGTTTTCTTCCTATTGTAGGGCAGGTTGCCATTGCTGGTCTGTTGGCGCAGAAGAGATTTATTCCCGAAAGTGCCGGTACGCTGAAAACCGATACGTTCACCTTTGCCGTAATGACTTTTGCCGTAATCTTTATCGTGGCAGCTTTGTCTTTCTTCCCGGCACATGCGTTGAGTACTATTGCCGAACACTTCAGTTTGTAACGAGATAAGAATAATCAGATATGTTTATGAAGGATAAAAAATCAGCTTCTTTGTTTCAAAAGGAGCAAGTAATGGAAAGTTTGAAACAGTCATTCGTGAAGTTGAATCCGCGGGTGATGATAAAGAATCCGATCATGTTCACTGTGGAGCTGGTGACATTGGTGATGCTGGTAGTCTGCATCCTCTCTTTGGGAACATCGGAATACGGGACGTTCGGTTATAACTTCCTGGTGTTTGTGATATTGTTTGTCACTTTGTTGTTTGCCAACTTTGCCGAGGCCATTGCCGAAGCCCGTGGCAAGGCACAGGCGGACAGCCTGCGTAAAACGCGTGAAGAAACGCCCGCAAAGGTTTTGGTGGAAGGCAAGTTACGCACTGTAAGCAGCGCACGTCTCAAGAAGGGAGACTTCTTTGTTTGCGAAGCCGGCGATACGATTCCTGCCGATGGCGAGATTGTGGAAGGGTTGGCTTCTATTGACGAGAGTGCCATTACCGGTGAATCCGCTCCGGTAATCCGTGAGGCGGGCGGTGATAAAAGCTCCGTTACCGGCGGTACGAAAGTGCTGTCGGATAAGATAAAGGTGTTGGTTACGCAGCAACCGGGCGAGAGTTTCCTCGACAAGATGATTGCGCTGGTAGAGGGTGCTACCCGGAAGAAAACACCGAACGAAATAGCGCTGACTATCTTATTGGCCGGTTTTACGTTAGTGTTCGTAATCGTATGTATTACGTTGATTCCGATGGCGGACTATACCGCTATCGACCATCCGGGTACGTATATCTCTATTGCGGCTATTCTCTCATTGTTTGTCTGCCTGATACCGACAACCATCGGCGGCTTGCTTTCGGCAATCGGTATTGCCGGTATGGATCGTGCTCTGCGTGCCAATGTAATCACAAAATCGGGCAAAGCCGTTGAAACTGCCGGTGACATTGATACGTTGCTGTTGGACAAGACCGGTACAATTACTATCGGTAATCGTAAGGCTACCAAGTTTCATCCGGCTCCGGGCATTGATGAAAAGGTGTTTGTAGAGGCTTGCCTATTGTCCTCGCTTTCCGATGAAACCCCGGAAGGAAAGTCCGTCATCGAGTTGGGGCGTGAGAACGGACATCGTATGCGCGACCTCAATACTGCGGGAGCCCACATGATTAAGTTTACGGCCGAAACCAAATGTTCCGGTGTCGACCTGCAAGACGGTACTCAAATCCGCAAAGGTGCGTTCGATGCGATTCGTCGGATTGTGGAAAGCGCGGGGAATAAATTCCCGAAAGAAGTGGAAGAAGCGATTGCCGTCATTTCGGGCAATGGCGGTACCCCGCTGGTAGTGTGTGTCAATAAAGCGGTATTGGGAGTCATAGAATTGCAGGACATCATCAAGCCGGGCATCCAGGAACGCTTTGAACGTCTTCGTAAAATGGGGGTGAAGACGGTCATGGTGACCGGTGACAACCCGTTGACCGCCAAATATATTGCCGAAAAAGCCGGTGTGGATGATTTCATTGCCGAAGCAAAGCCGGAGGATAAAATGGAGTATATCAAGAAAGAGCAGCAGGCCGGCAAACTGGTTGCCATGATGGGAGACGGAACCAATGATGCCCCCGCGCTGGCGCAGGCAAATGTGGGGGTTGCCATGAATAGTGGTACGCAGGCTGCAAAGGAAGCCGGCAATATGGTAGACCTTGACAATGACCCGACCAAGCTGATTGAAATTGTAGAGATAGGCAAGCAGTTGCTGATGACGCGCGGCACGCTTACGACTTTCTCCATTGCGAATGATGTGGCCAAATACTTTGCTATTATTCCCGCACTGTTCATGGTTGCTATCCCTCAATTGGCCCCATTGAATATCATGGGGTTGCATAGCCCTGAAACGGCCATTCTTTCGGCTATTATCTTTAATGCTGTCATCATTCCCATACTGATACCGTTGGCATTGAGAGGTGTCCGGTATAAACCGATCGGCGCAAGCGCGTTACTGCGCCGCAACTTGCTGATTTATGGTTTGGGTGGTGTCATAGCGCCGTTCATAGGTATTAAGTTAATAGATATGTTTGTCAGTTTGTTTTTTTAATTTAAAATAAAAAGAAAATGAAAACTCTTTGGAAATCAGTTAGAATAACCGTCGCTTTCTGCATATTCTTTTCCGTGTTCTATATCCTTGTATTGTGGATATTCGCACAATTTGCAGGGCCGAATAAAGGAAATGCCGAGGTATTGACCCTGAACGGCAAGGCAGTGGGCGCTGCCAACGTGGGGCAGATGTTTACGGAAGACATTTATTTTTGGGGACGGCCTTCCTGTGCCGGTGACGGTTATGATGCAAGCAGCTCGGCAGGTAGCAATAAAGGCCCTGCAAATGAAGAATACCTTGCGGAAGTGGAAGCGCGTATAGATACATTCTTGCTGCATCATCCTTATTTGCAGCGTAAAGAAGTTCCTGCCGAAATGGTAACGGCCAGCGCTTCGGGGCTTGATCCCGATATTACGCCTGCCAGTGCTTATGTACAGGTAAAGCGTGTGGCTGAGGCAAGGGGAATGGATGAGGCTACTGTCCGGGGCTTCGTTGACAAGGCTGTTGAAAAACCGTTGCTGGGATTGTTCGGTACGGCGAAAGTGAATGTGCTGAAACTGAATATTGCATTGGAAAAAGCAAATGGAAAATAAGAAAATAATGAAAGATATGAATCGGGTAAAAGTAACGGTAATAGGCGTTATTGCCGCTTTGGCAGTAAATTTTATGGGAGTGGATAAAGTGCAGGCGCAGGAATTTAAGATACAGGGTGATTTGGTCAGTTCCTATGTATGGCGCGGCTTTTATCAAACCGGAGTTAGTTTCCAGCCGACTTTAGGCTTTGGGATAGGCGGCTTTGCGTTGACGGCATGGGGCTCTACCGATTTCGATGGAACAAGTTCCTCGGACGGTGAGGCTGCCAAAGAAATAGATTTGACGGCAGCTTATACGTTCGGTGATTCCGGTTTGACCTTGTCCGTTGCCAGTCTTTGGTGGGCAGGTCAGGGAAGCAATAAGTATTTTAACTTCAAAAGCCATGAAACGGCCCACCATTTTGAAGCGGGGCTTGCCTATACACTTCCGTTGGAGAAGTTTCCGTTGTCAATAGCCTGGTACACGATGTTTGCCGGCGCGGATAAGAATGAGAAGGGAGAGCAGAATTATTCTTCTTATGTAGAATTGAACTATCCGTTCAGCATTAAATCCGTCGATTTGAATGCCACTTGCGGTTTTTTGCCTTACGAAGCCGGCGTAGGTGTTTACGGAGTACCGAACAGCGGATTCGCTGTAACCAATCTGGCACTGAAAGCCACGAAGGATATAAAGGTGACGGACAAATTCGCGATACCGATATTTGCGCAGGCTATTTGGAATCCCCGTATGGAAGATGCGCATCTGGTGTTTGGTATAACTCTGAAGCCATGAGCAGGGAGGAGAGTGTACAACATTTCCTCGACTTGATTAAGAAATCACGTCGTGGTAAGTTTAAGGTCTACATCGGCATGATTGCCGGTGTAGGCAAAACTTATCGTATGCTTCAGGAAGCCCATGACTTGCTGGACAATGGGGTAGACGTGAATATAGGCTATGTGGAAACGCATGGACGTGCCGGTACGGAGGCGGTGTTGGCGGGACTGCCCGTAATTCCCCGGCGTAAGATATTCTATAAGGGTAAGGAACTCGAGGAAATGGACCTTGACGCTATCATCCGTATCCATCCGGAAATCGTTATTGTGGACGAGCTGGCGCATACCAATGTAGAAGGCAGTAGGAATGAGAAGCGTTGGCAGGATGTAATGGACTTGCTGGATGAGGGTATCAATGTTATATCCGCTGTCAACATACAGCATATCGAGAGCATTAATGAAGAAGTGCAAGGCATTTCCGGTATCGAGGTAAAGGAACGCATTCCCGACAGTGTGCTGGAAGAAGCGGATGAAGTGGTGAATATCGACCTGACGGCGGAAGAGCTGATAACCCGCCTGAAAGCCGGTAAAATATACAAGCCGGATAAAGTGGCCCTTGCTTTGAATAATTTCTTCAAGACGGAAAATATTCTGCAACTGCGCGAACTGGCTCTGAAGGAGGTGGCGTTAAGAGTGGAGAAGAAAGTGGAGAATGAAGTGGTGGTTTCCTGTGTGGGCGTGCGGCATGAGAAGTTCATGGCGTGTATCAGCAGTCATGAGAAAACGCCACGCCGCATTATCCGCAAGGCGGCACGATTGGCAACCCGTTATAATACGTCGTTCGTTGCCCTTTATGTACAGACTCCCCGGGAGAGTGCCGACCGCATTGCCCTTGCGAACCAGCGGCATCTGCTGAATCATTTCAAGCTGGTGACCGAATTGGGCGGAGAGGTCATGCAGGTGCAATCCAAAGACGTGTTGGACAGCATCGTTACGGCTTGTAAAGAGAAGCAGATAACGACCGTTTGTATGGGCAGTCCTTCGTTCGCTTTGCCGCAATCCTTGTTTATGGTTCTGAAATATAGAAAATTTGTGAACGAACTGGCGCAAGCAAACGTAGATTTGATTATACTTGCATAAAATTTAATATCTTGACCGTTATGAATATTCGTACAAAACTGATACTCAGCGTAGGTGTTCTGGCAGGTATGATAATCCTGCTGGTAGCCCTTTCTGTTGTAAATCTCCAGATACTGACGGCTACGGAGCCGGATAGTCCTGCCGCCATGCCCGGCTTGCAACGGGCCTTGCTTTGGATTTCCATTACGGGCGGTATTTGCATTCTTGCCAGTATCGTGTTGTTGGTATGGTTGCCCCGCTCCATTAATAAACCTATCAGGGAACTGACGCAGGGCATCCTCGAAATAGCTAACCATAATTATGAAAAACGCCTTGACATGAGCGAACACGAAGAGTTCCGCGAGGTGGCCGATAGTTTTAACAGCATGGCGGAACGCCTTACGGAATATCGTACCAGTACGCTGAATGATATTTTATCCGCCAAAAAGTTTCTGGAAGCCATCGTAAACAGTATTCATGAACCTATTATCGGCTTAAACCGCGAACACGAAATTCTTTTCGTCAATAAAGAAGCGCTGACCGTACTGAATCTGAAGCGTGAGGATGTCATACGCCGTTCGGCAGAGGAACTGTCGCTGAAAAACGATCTGCTCCGGAGGCTGATAAGGGAGTTGGTTAATCCGGGCGAGAAGAAAGAGCCTTTGAAAATTTATGCGGATAATAAGGAAAGCTATTTTCAGGCATCTTATATTACTATTATGAATACGGATGCCGATACGGACGAGTCTCATAATCTGGGCGATGTTATCCTGTTGAAGAATATCACCGAATTTAAAGAACTGGATACGGCAAAAACAACTTTTATTTCTACGATTTCGCATGAATTGAAAACCCCTATCTCCGCCATTCTTATGAGTCTGCAGCTTTTAGAGGACAACCGTGTGGGCGCTTTGAACGAGGAACAGGAACAACTTTCGAAAAGTATCAGGGAAAATGCCGACCGCTTGCTGGGGATTACAGGCGAGCTTCTTAATATGACGCAGGTGGAAGCCGGCAAGTTACAGATGATACCGAAGATAACGAAACCTATCGAACTGATAGAATATGCCATCAAGGCAAATCAGGTGCAGGCCGATAAGTTCAATATACAGATTGAGGTGGAATATCCGGAAGAGAAGATGCCGAAATTGTTTGTGGATAGCGAGAAGATAGCATGGGTGCTCACTAACTTGTTGAGTAACGCCATTCGTTATTCCAAGGAAAACGGGCATGTCATTATCGGCGCAAGGCAGGAAGATAATAGTGTGGAACTTTATGTACAGGATTTTGGTAAAGGTATTGATCCGCGCTATCATCAGAGCATCTTCGACCGTTACTTCCGTGTACCCGGTACGAAAGTGCAGGGAAGCGGATTGGGACTATCCATATCCAAAGATTTTGTAGAAGCTCATGGCGGCACGCTGACCGTTCAGAGTGAATTGGGAAAAGGCAGCCGTTTCGTTATTCGACTGAAAGCGTAATAGCGATATGATGTTTCCCTACATTCTGCGGTATTGCTGTGGCGACATTCCAATCTGTTTCTTGAAGAAAGTGCCGAAATAGGATGCGTTCGGGAAGTTGAAGAAATCGGAGATTTCCTGTACGTTCTTTTGTGTATTCTTGAGTAGTGAAATGCTTTTGCGGATAATGGACTTGAATACCAGCTCCTGTACCGTGTATCCGCAAATGGATTTGGAGAGGGCGGAGAGGTATTTGGGCGACAGGCATAGCTTGTCCGCGTAGAAGTCCACCCCCCGCTCTTTCGTATAATATTGTTCTATTAATTGCACCAGGCGGATAAATATATCGTGCTTGTGGCTTACGGAAGTCTTTTCGGCAATGAGTTTGCGTGTATAAACCGAGCAAAGCCTGTGGGTCAGTGCCAACAGAAGCAACTTCTGTTCATACCGGTTAAAAGGATTCTCTTCTATTTTCAGCGTACTGTCCAATAGTGACAGGTATTTTAAAACCTCTTCTTCTTCCCCGGTATTCCATACGTAGCACGGTTCGGTGGCCAGATGCGAGTATAGGTGCATGGATACTACCGAGTTTCCCATAAAGTCCCGTATGGGGTCGGTCTGATAGATGAAGATATATACCTCTACGTTGTCGGATGCCTGTAGTACCTGAAACAAGGAATCCTTCGGCAGAAAGAGCGTATCACCGGCTTTGGCGGAAAATGTTTTCTGGTTAAGGATGAAGGTGAAACTTCCTTGACGGCAAATTATAAGTCCCACTCCGTCTATCATAAACGGACTTTTCAAGGCAGACGGGAAGGCGCAAAGCACGCCTTCCGAACTGCAAATTTGCCGTTTGTCCAATAACGCACTGTCAAGGCGCGATAAACGTTCTTGTCGGGTATCCATGAGAGTAGGGTTTACGGTTCTTGTTTGAAAACAGTGCTAAGTTAATAATTTCCGTTTAGGATAGGGCAGTACCACAACAAATATCATGCAAAAAAGGCAAGCATACAATGTCCAACCCGCCATCTCCTTGACTGCCGATAAGGTGGCCTGCACCTGAATGCGCCCTTTGGTGGATGTGGCTGCCATGTTAACGGCTTCCTGCTTGCTTTTCCCCTGATATTGCATTCCTTGTACGGTTTGCATAAATGAGGCGGATGCCTCGGGGTGCATCATATCCACATTCTGTGCATAACGGGTAATGTAGTGTTGCTGCCGTTCCTGCAATACATTGCTGTATAATGCAGTTCCTATGCTGGGAGCAAGTACCATACGTACAGTAAGCATTGTGCAAATCCACGATGAGAGGTATTTATAGGGCATACGCTGGGTTGCAAAAGTCGGTATCAGCGAGTATAGGAACATCATGCCTGTAGAACGGATAATAACTGGATATTTCATTCGTTCGTACAAGCCTGCGCCCTGTACCTCAAAGTACATGAACATGGCGGATAATCCCAAAAACAGGAAACCTGCGGCAAAAAGATATTTAAAGTGCACTCCTTTCACGCTGAGCCAGATTGTTGCAATGCCACCGATAAAATAGCCCAACATAGACCAGTTGCCCAATGTCGCGTTTTGATAGTTGTCCAGCTTCATACCTATTCCCGTAAATACATTGACGAACATTGAACTGGAGTTCAGTACCATTAACAGAAAGTAGAACAGGAATCCGAAGCGGATAGTTCGCAACTTGAGTACGTCGAACTGATAGTAGGGATTGCGCTGGGTTACTTCTATGTAGACAAACAGAATACCTGCAACCACAGCACCGACCGTTGCCCATTGGATTGTAGGGTCGTCATACCAGTCGAGCACCTTGCCGTAAGTCAGCACATAAGTGATGCACGTCAGTGTGATACAGAAGATGGAAGCGTTGCCAAATTGTTTGAGGTTGATAGGAAAACGGCGGGTGGCATACTTATGATAAGGCATCGTGACGAAGGTAATGAGGATACAGAGCAACAGCAACCCCATCATGAAGTAATAAACATATTGCCACTCGTATTCGTAAGTAAGCCATGCTGTAAGCGATGTGCCCAACTGCCCCAATACCATAAAAAACAGGTAAATGGCGGGTTGTGCAGCGCTTCGTTCAATATCCAGTTTGTCCCAGCCTTCACCGGTGGTGGGTTCATTGCCGGGGGTGATCTTTTCGGTTGCTTCTACGTTACCGGCATACTTGATGAGAGTAAACAGATTGACCATCATCAGCACCATACGCAGGAATCCCATAAACAGACTGCATAGCGCCAACAGGAATATGCTGTCTGTCTTGGCGCAGATGTAGCTGAAGATATACATCAGCGAAAATCCGACGATACACATCATTTTCTCCCTGCGGATACATACCAGCCGGTACAGGAAAGGGCAGAATGCCGCCATGCCTATGGATGTGGCGAAGTTGGCAAACTGGATATGTTCGGATATGATGCCCAGACCGCTCATCATCTCCGTGCCGCTGGCAGAGTAAGTTCCGCCTACTGTAAGAATGGGCAGGAAGAACATGAACAGGATGATAATGCCTATCGGTTTAGGCACCCAGTTATAGAAAGGATAGTTTTTGGGATATGCGGGCATTTCCTTAACAATTAATGATTGAAAATCAGAGTTCGGCTTTCACTATTACCATCATACCGGCAGCAAGTTTTTCGTTATCTTCTTTGGAAAGATTGGTGAAGTCGATGCGTACGGGTATGCGTTGTTGTATTTTGACGAAGTTTCCGGCTGAATTGTCGGTAGGAACCAATGAGTACTTGGAACCCGTAGCGCCGGATATGGCTGTGATTGTTCCCGTGAACTCTTTGTCGCTGATAGCATCTACAGTGATGGTAACCTCTTGTCCTATATGCAGGTTTTCCACTTGAGTTTCCTTATAGTTGGCGACAATCCATTTTTGAGTATCGGGCAGGATATAAGTAATGGTTTGTCCGGCTGTGATGAACTGGCCTTCTTCCAGTGCCCGGCGTCCCAATTTGCCATCGCAGGGAGCCACTACTACGGTGTAAGAAAGATTCAGACGTGCCATTTCCAAAGCAGCGGTTGCCCGTTGGATGGCGGCTTCTGTACTTTCACGGCGGTGTGATACTTCATTGACTCCCGACAAAGCGGCTTTTTGCTGGCGTTTTGTTGCTTCCAGCTTCTTGCGGGTGGCTTCGTATTCCGTTTCTATCTGTTCCAACTGTATGGGAGTGGCTGCATTTCTTTGCACCAGGTTCTGGTAGCGTTGGCGGTCTTTCTCCAGTTTGGCAAGACGGATCTCAATTTCAGAGATGGAAGCGTCGTACACGGAAGCGGTGGTCTGTGTGGTTTGCAGTGTGGCCCCGATTACGGTAGCGCCGGCCAGTGCGTCTTTCAGTGCGGCTTCGGCTTCCATTACGCGTATCTTATATTCGCGGTCGTCCAATACAAGGAGCGTATCGCCTTTATGTACCTCTTGATGTTCGGTAAAATAAATCTTCTTGATATAGCCTGATGCGCGTAGGTTGATAGGGGATATGTACTGCTCTATCTGTGCGTCATTACTGGTTTCTGTGCGATTGTAGCCGAGGAAGAGACAGGCAACTTCCACTATTCCCCAAACAACGATTGCTGCTCCCAACAAGCTGACTGCGATTTGCCAGCGACGTAGCTTACGAAGTTTTTTAGCTTTCTCCTGATGTGTGTTCGATGCGTTATTTTTTTCTATTGCTTCCATATTATGATGATTTGATTAACTTGTTATTTAATTAATGTATCTATTTGTCCTGTCAGCTTCAACAGCAGCAGGGTTGTTACCCGATAGTTGTAATGTGCACTGATATAGTTGTTTTGCGCTTCGCTCATCTGCATTTCGTCTTGCAGGACTTCGGTCATGGAAGCGATACCCTCTCTGTACCGATCCATTGTGACCGTATATACATCTTCGGCAAGCAGGTAGTTATCTTTCTGCTTTTTGAAGTTACGTTGGTTGTTCATCAGGTCGTTGGTGGCGTTCAGATATTGGGTCTGCAGATTTTTGCGGGTATTTTCCTGTGCCAGCTTTATATTTTCGATGTCTATTGCAGCTTTTCGGTTTTTGTAGCGCTTATCCAGTCCGTCGAATATAGGAACGCGTAAGGATACGCCCAGTCCGTAGGAACGGAACCAATGGTTGGACGGTCCGGAATGGAACCAACGGTAGGCCTTGTCCGTATAGGCGGAGAACATCCAGTTGGCGGTCAGGTTTAATGAAGGAATATAACCGTGACCAATCATCTTTTTCTGCTTTTCAGCCATGACCCTTTGCGATTGCAGCAGTTGGAGTTCGTACAGATTTTCGGATAGTCCGGTCAACTCAACAGGCGTAATGTTCTCGGAGTTTACCGGAACTAAGGTTATCTGTTCTTCGGCAGGATAATCCATGATATATTTCAGCAGGTTCAGTTGTTGTTCCTGCATGGCCAGTACATTGTCGTATTGTACTTTCAGATTTTCCAGATTGATATTGACCCGTTTTACATCCACTTCCATGGCCATACCATTGTCATGGAAAGCTACTGTGATGTTTTTTAATTCTTCCAACCGGGTGATATTGGCCTTTATCAGTGTGACTTGCTCGGCTGTGGTTTGCCCCAGATAATACATCTTGCATATTTCCAGGATAAGGTCTTCCCGTGCTTTCTCATAAGAAAGACGGCTTATCTCGTCCATAGTTTTGGCTATGGAAACAGTGGTGTACAGGGTTTGGTTGTAAAGTGGCATTTGCAACTGCAGGCCGGTATTGGCACTGTTCCGCAGGGTATAGGTAATGTTATACGGATTTCCGTAGGCCGAACCGTCGGTAACGGATACGGGTGGGTCTATGTTGTCATTGTAATTGGCAAACCCGTTGATTTGGGGCAATAGTCTTGCCCGGTTTTCGGAAACTCCATATTTGCTTTTCTGCATCTCCTTGCGTTTGCTTTCCAAGGACAGGTTGTTTTCGATACCTATTTCAAGGCAATCTTTCAGCGTCAAAGTCTTTTGGGCGTATCCTTCGACAGCCGACAAACAGAGAAAGGAAAAAATGAATAGTAGTTTTTTCATAATAATCACCAATAATTTGTGCAAAGTTAGTTGCTAATTTTGGGAAAATGTTATCCATATATAGACTGCTTGTGTTCATATTTTCCTTTTTATCCTTCTTACTATGGATATAAATAGGTAAAAAACAACTGTTTTGAATTTCCGTACCTGCTTAATAAATGATAATAATCGTCTTTCTTGTGAAAAAAAACAGGAAGAAATGTATTTATCAAATTTATTATACTACCTTTGTCCCAGAGTTTGAGTTACGAATCATTATCGTATAGTTCTTCTTTTTAATATATTATTAGTAAGCAGTCCTCTTCTTTAATTATCCTCCTCGCTCCATTTATTATTTATTTTATAACATTTTTAGAATGAACATTTACATTTCAGGTTTAAGTTATGGCATTAATAATGCTGACTTGACAAATTTATTTGCAGAGTTTGGAGAAGTTTCTTCAGCTAAAGTAATTCTCGATAGAGAAACCGGTAGATCCAGAGGATTCGCTTTTGTAGAGATGAACAATGATACAGAAGGACAGAAAGCTATTGACGAATTGAACGGCGTAGAATATGACAGCAAGGTTATTTCTGTAAGCGTTGCGCGTCCTCGCGAGGAAAGATCCTCGAATGGTAGCTCTCGTGGTGGTTATAATAACTCCAGAAGATATTAATATCAGACTAAAGGCGGGAAACTTGCTTTCCTGCCTTTCATAAATAACTCCGTCTTTTTTATTTAGCGGAAGCGTTCCGCTTCATTACCTGCACTTTTCATTCTGCAAAGACTTATCAGACTTTTTGTATGGGCCACTTGAGTGAAGCGTGCTCCCATTATACTTGTGCTAGTGTTTTAGCACATTCAAAAACAATATATATGACATTTAAAGATTTAAATATAACCGAACCTATTTTAAAAGCAATTGAAGAAAAAGGGTATGCCAATCCTACCCCTATACAAGTAAAAGCAATCCCTGCCGCCTTAACAGGAAAAGATATATTAGGCTGTGCGCAGACCGGAACTGGAAAGACCGCTGCATTTGCCATTCCCATTATTCAGCATTTGCAAGCCCTTAAAAACCGGGATAAGAGTATCAAAGCCTTGATACTGACACCTACCCGTGAATTGGCATTGCAGATTAGCGAATGCATAGACGACTATGCCAAATATACGCAAGTCCGTCATGGGGTTATCTTCGGAGGAGTAAACCAGCGTGCGCAGGTAAATATGCTCCATAAAGGAGTCGACATATTGGTCGCCACTCCAGGACGTCTGTTGGATTTGATGAATCAGGGATATATCCATTTGGATAATGTGCGACACTTCGTACTGGATGAGGCCGACCGTATGCTTGATATGGGATTTATCCATGACATCAAACGTTTGTTGCCGAAACTTCCTAAAGAAAAGCAGACCTTGTTCTTCTCGGCTACCATGCCCGATACGATAATCGCTTTGACGAACTCACTGCTGAAACAACCGGTGAAGATTACTATAACCCCAAAATCATCTACGGTAGATACTATCGAACAGACTATTTATTTTGTGGAGAAGAAAGAGAAAAGTAAATTGTTGATTTCTATTTTGCATAAAACGGAGGGACAGTCGGTGCTTGTTTTCTCACGTATCAAGCATAATGCGGACAGAATTGTCCGCGTGTTAAGCAAAGCAGGTATCGGTAGTCAGGCTATTCATGGAAATAAAAGTCAGAATGCAAGGCAATCTGCATTGGAAAACTTCAAAACGGGTAAGATACGCGTAATGATAGCTACCGATATTGCAGCCAGAGGCATTGATATCAATGAGTTGCCGTTGGTTATAAACTATGACCTTCCCGATGTGCCCGAGACGTATGTGCATCGTATCGGACGTACCGGTAGAGCTGGTAATTTAGGAACGGCATTGACTTTTTGCTCGCAGGAAGAGCGTAAGTTGGTTAACGATATTCAGAAGCTGACAGGTAAGAAACTCAGTAAGGTTGAGTTTGCTATCTGAGGTCGTTTCTAAGTTTATTATTTTATTTATCCGACGAGTATACACCCATTAAACTATAAAATCTATGGCAAAATCCATGACAGTAGGAAAACGTGAGAATGAAAAGAAAAGACTTGCTAAGCGGGAAGCAAAATTAAAAAGAAAAGAAGGTAGAAAATCTACAAAAAGCAGTTTTGATGATATGATTGCTTATGTGGACGAATATGGTATGATTACTTCAACTCCACCCGAAGAGAATATCAAAAAGCAAGAGATTAATGTAGAGGAGATAATGATTTCCACTCCCAGGAAAGAAGATGAAGAACCGGTAATTTTGAGAGGAAGAATAGAGTTCTTTAATGAAGCCAGAGGATTTGGATTTATCAAAGACCTTGCAGGAATTGAAAAATATTTCTTTCACGTGAACAATGTTGTTACGGATGTCAGGGAGGGTAATATCGTTACATTCGACCTCGAACGAGGAGCAAAGGGGATGAATGCTGTTAATATCTGTCTGGAAAGATAACTTGCTTGCCATAGTGCAAAAATCCTTTGCTTTCCACTTTTGTTGCCGGGTGTTTTTTCGGACTGCCCCAATATGATACGTTGACCCGAAAGGAGGGCAACCAATAGCGTCACTTGCTACCAATTGAGGCAAAAAACAAAAAAGACCGCCAAGAGTGGAAGCCTCCTAACAGTCTAAATCTTCATCAGTAGCGGGACCCGGGATTGAACCGGGGACCTCATGATTATGAATCATGCGCTCTAACCAGCTGAGCTATCCCGCCATTGTTTCTTGATTGCGGGTGCAAAGATATAGCTTTTCTTTAAACTGCCAAAATTTTCAGGCGTATTTTTTTGTCGCATATTTTATGATTTGAGATAAAAAACTTTTTACTCTTATTGTTTTGTATCTATTGTATAACATTATCAACGTTTTAACTTTGAATAGAAAGCAAATGAGAATAAAATCAATGAATTATTTTTTCTAATTAGAAAAAAGTATTTATCTTGGCTGGCGCAATAAAAGCAGAATAGACTATGGAAAGGGAAAAAATACATTTGGAATATCTCTTGAATGCGACTTCTAAAAGTATTCTTTGGACAGCAATAAGTACTCCTACAGGTTTGGAGGGTTGGTTTGCAGACAGGGTGCAATCGGATGATAAGATAGTATCTTTCTTTTGGGGAAAGACAGAGAGACGCGATGCTGAAATCATTGCGGTGCGTGCATACTCTTTTATCCGCTTTCGTTGGTTGGATAATGAAAAACCGCGTGAGTATTTTGAATTAAAGATGACAAACAATGAGTTAACCAATGATTTTGTACTTGAAATAACAGATTTCACCAATGCAGACGAAGCAAATGATTTGCGTGAATTGTGGGAATCTCAGGTAGATACCTTGCGTAGAACATGCGGTTTTTAGTTAACTTTCAATTAAAAATTTCCCGTACTCCCTTTTTTGTGCTACTTTTGTGCGTTTATTGCATGAAACAAGTAAAATGCTGCGCATAAAAAAGTTAGATATATTTATTTTAAAGAGCTTTTGCATGCTCTTTATGGGCACTTTCTTTATCTGCCTTTTCATCTTCATGATGCAGTTTCTGTGGAAATATGTAGACGAAATGGTGGGAAAAGGATTGGAGATGAATGTTCTTGCCCAATTTTTTTTCTATTCGGCGCTGACGCTGGTGCCGGCTTCATTGCCTTTGGCTATTTTGCTGGCTGCTCTTATCACTTTTGGCAATTTTGGAGAGCGGTTTGAATTGCTTGCCATGAAAGCGGCAGGTATTTCTTTGCTTAAGATTATGCGTCCGCTGATAATTTTCATATCCATTATTTGCTGCGTTTCCTTTTATTTTCAGAATGTTATTGGCCCTAAAGCGCAGACTAAGTTATGGACATTGCTGGTATCCATGAAGCAGAAGTCGCCCGAAGTGGACATTCCCGAAGGAGTATTTTATGATGAGATAGACGGGTATAACCTTTACGTAAAGCATAAAAACCGTAAGACAGGTATGCTGTACGATGTATTGATTTATAATTTCGAGAAAGGGTTTGAGAATGCGCAGATTATCAAATCGGATTCCGGCAGATTGGAAATGACAGCGGACAAACAGCATCTTTATCTTCACCTTTACAGCGGTGAGCAGTTTGAAAATCTGAAGTCGCAGAGCATGAATCAGAAAAATGTGCCTTATCGTCGGGAAGCGTTCGTTGAGAAGCATGCGATTATAGAGTTCAACTCGGATTTCAATATGGTGGATGCCGGATTTATGAGCAACCAATCCAATAGCAAGGACATGAAAATGCTGCAGGCCGGCATTGATTCTATGAAGGTGCAGAACGATAGCATCGGGCGTACTTATTATAAAGAGGCTATGGCGAGTACTTATAAGGCGACCTCCAATACGCTGAGTAAGGCTGATACGATAAAAATAGAATCTGGAACTTTGGGTAGCTACGATGTGGACAGTCTGTTTAATGTGGCTACTTTAATGCAGAAACAGAAGATAATGTCTACGGCTGTCAGCCGTGCGGAGAGTGCTGCAAGTGATTGGAGTTTCAAGGGTTTCAATATATCGCAGACGGAAAACAGTTTGAGGCGCCATATGACTTCCTGGCACGAGAAACTGACGCTTTCGTTGGCATGCCTTATTTTTTTCTTCATCGGTGCACCGTTGGGTGGTATCATCCGTAAAGGCGGTTTGGGCATGCCTGTAGTAGTGTCCGTGCTTATTTTTATCATCTATTACATTATCAACAATACGGGTTATAAGATGGCTCGTGACGGTAAGTGGATTGTGTGGATGGGTATGTGGACCAGTACAGCTGTGCTGGCGCCATTGGGTGCATTCCTTACTTATAAATCCAATAATGATTCGGTGGTGCTGAATGCTGATGCCTATATCAATTGGTTTAAAAAGATAGCAGGTATCCGCAGTGTCCGCCATTTGTTCCGGAAAGAAGTGATTATTCACGATCCTGATTATGTACGTTTGCCGGGAGAACTTCAGCGGCTGTCGGCGGATTGCCGTGCGTATGCCGAAAAGAAAACTCTGATGCGAGCACCCAATTATTTCAGATTATGGATGAACGATGCTCCACACGATGAGGAGGTGGTGGCTCTCAATGAACGGTTGGAAACTTTGATAGACGAGATGTCTAACACAAGGTCTATACCGTTGTTGACAGCATTGAATAATTACCCGGTAATAGCTGTTCATGCCCATGTGCGTCCTTTCCGTAATTATTGGTTGAATATGCTGTGTGGAGCGATAGTGCCTGTCGGCTTGTTCTTTTATTTCCGTATTTGGGCATTCCGTATCCGCTTGAATAAAGACATGGAGCGGATTATCCACACAAACGAAGAGATACAGAATATTATAAAAGTCAATCAGAATAAATAATAAAGATATGGAAAAAGTAAAGTTAAATACGATAGAGGAGGCCATTGAAGATTTTAAGGCTGGCAATTTCGTGATTGTAGTCGATGATGAAGATCGTGAAAATGAAGGAGACTTGATTATTGCAGCAGAAAAGATAACATCGGAAAAAGTGAATTTTATGCTGAAGCATGCACGTGGAGTATTGTGTGCTCCGATTACGGTGTCTCGTTGCAAAGAGCTGGATTTACCTCATCAGGTGACGGACAATACCTCGGTATTGGGTACTCCTTTTACGGTGACTGTCGATAAATTAGAAGGTTGTACAACCGGTGTTTCTGCAGCAGACCGTGCTGCAACCATTCAGGCACTGGCCGATCCGCTTTCCACTCCGGCTACTTTCGGTCGCCCCGGACATATCAATCCTTTGTATGCGCAGGAGAAAGGGGTATTACGTCGTGCTGGGCATACCGAAGCTACGATTGATATGTGTCGTTTGTCGGGTTTCTATCCTGCCGGCGCGCTTATGGAGATCATGAACGAAGACGGTACGATGGCACGTTTGCCCGAATTGCGTAAAATGGCAGATGAATTTAATTTGAAACTGATTTCTATCCGCGATATGATAGCTTACCGTTTGCAACAGGAATCTATCGTAGAAAAAGGTGTAGAGGTGGATATGCCGACAGAACATGGACATTTCCGCTTGATTCCTTTCCGTCAGAAGTCCAACGGATTGGAGCATGTGGCCTTGTTTAAGGGTACTTGGGCTCCCGATGAACCGGTGTTGGTGCGTGTACATTCTTCCTGTGCTACGGGGGATATATTCGGTTCCATGCGTTGTGATTGCGGCGAGCAGTTGCACAAGGCGATGGAGGTGATAGAAAAAGCCGGTAAAGGAGTTATCGTATATCTCAACCAGGAAGGTCGAGGCATTGGTCTGATGGAAAAAATGAGAGCGTATAAACTTCAGGAAGACGGTATGGATACAGTAGATGCCAACATTTGTCTCGGGCATCTGGCAGATGAACGCGATTATGGTGTGGGGGCTCAGATACTGCGTGAATTGGGGGTGCATAAGATGCGTCTGCTTACAAACAATCCGGTGAAACGTGTCGGTTTGGAAGCTTATGGCCTGGAGATTGTAGAGAATGTACCGGTTGAAACCACTCCGAACCAGTATAACGAGCGTTACTTGCGTACGAAGAAAGAGCGTATGGGACACACTCTCCATTTTAGTAAGTAACTGTCTTTTTGTTTTATTATATCAAAGAAAATCGTTTATTTTGCAACCGGATTTGCATAACAACCATTAAATAGAAATAGAATGAACCAATTATCAGACCGTTTGAATAGCTTGTCGCCCTCTGCGACGCTGGCTATGTCTCAAAAAAGTGCAGAGTTGAAAGCTCAAGGTGTAGACGTAATTAATTTAAGTGTCGGAGAACCTGATTTTAATACACCCGACCACATTAAAGAGGCTGCAAAAAAGGCGATAGACGATAACTTCTCTCGCTATTCTCCCGTTCCGGGTTATCCAGCTCTACGTAATGCTATCGTAGAAAAATTGAAGAAGGAGAATGGTCTGGACTATACAGTTGCGCAAATTTCTTGTGCTAACGGAGCTAAACAGTCGGTTTGCAATGCCATTCTGGTATTGGTGAATCCAGGTGATGAAGTGATTGTGCCTGCGCCGTATTGGGTCAGCTATCCTGAAATGGTAAAGCTGGCAGAAGGTAAGCCGGTGATTGTCACAGCGGGCATCGAGCAGGACTTCAAGATTACACCGGCTCAATTGGAGGCTGCTATTACGCCAAAAACAAAAGCACTAATTCTCTGTTCTCCTTCCAATCCTACGGGGTCTGTATATAGCAAGGAGGAATTGGCCGGATTGGTTGCCGTGTTGGCAAAGCATCCGCAGGTAATTGTCATAGCTGATGAAATTTATGAACATATCAATTATATTGGTAAGCACCAGAGCATTGCACAGTTCCCTGAAATGAAGGATCGTACAGTGATTGTAAACGGTGTTTCCAAGGCTTATGCCATGACAGGCTGGCGTATTGGTTTCATTGCAGGACCGGAATGGATTGTAAAGGCTTCTAACAAATTGCAGGGGCAGTACACATCAGGGCCGTGTTCTGTATCTCAGAAAGCCGCTGAAGCTGCTTATACGGGAACGCAGGCTCCGGTGGAAGAGATGCGTAAGGCTTTTGAACGCCGTCGCGACCTTATTGTGAAACTGGCTAAGGAAGTACCGGGATTCGAAGTAAATGTACCGGAAGGTGCTTTCTACCTGTTCCCGAAATGTAGCTCATTCTTCGGTAAGTCTGCCGGTGACCGTAAGATTGAGAATTCGGATGATTTGGCTATGTACTTGTTGGAAGTAGCTCATGTAGCTTGTGTAGGCGGTACATCGTTTGGTGCTCCCGAATGTATTCGCATGAGTTATGCTACCAGCGATGAGAATATTGTGGAAGCTATTAGCCGTATCAAGGAAGCATTGTCAAAGCTGGTATAATCTTTTGATGACAGAAGTTCATCTCAGGTGTATGGGGTGTAACTCTGCAATATAAAAAGCCAACTAATTCGCGTTTGAAATGTATTGTGGATTGGTTGGCTTCTTTGTATATTTAGATATTTCACGCAAAAAACGGGTTTGGCCAGTATAGATAAAGATGTATATTTTTCTTCTTGGCACTGAGCCTTTTTAGTACTGAAATAAAAAGGCCCGATTTCATTGAAACCGAGCCTTTTTTCTTTTTCTTAGGATTGTATTATTCTCCCGGATGAATTGCTTCAGAAGGGCAAACATCTGCACAAGTACCGCATTCAGTACAAGTTTCAGGATCGATAGAGTAGATATCGCCTTCAGAGATAGCGCCTACCGGACACTCGTCGATACAAGTTCCGCAAGCAATACAATCGTCACTAATTACGTAAGCCATTTTCTTTAATTTTTTAATTATTAGTACTAATTGATTTGGCAAAAATAGTTGTTTTCTTCAATACTTGCTATCAATCTTGATTAAAAACATTTAATTTGTATCTTGTCTAAATAACGGTTGAGGTGAATGTACATATAATCAGGTTATAAGCGCTGGATATGTGAAAAATATAATCGGATTATTTTCACAGTTCTCTACACGATAACTTCCGTTGAAATGTTCAAAAAACAATAGATTGATTTTTTGTAATATAGCTTCTTTTTGTGAGGCAAATGCCGAATCAGCAAGTGGACTGTTGTCTATTCGGGAGTTTATTTCCTGTTTTTCCCGATTGTAAACCAGTTGCATACCTATTCTTCTTGGCTTTTTGCACTCTACAGGATAGAGTAACATGCTGGAAATTATTTGTGTGAAGCGGCTGACATCCGTGTATATGATTGCATTGTCCACATCGGCTTGAAGCTCCAGATGTATATATCCTTCACTTCGCATCTGCACCAGATAGGGGAGTTCGTTGCACCACTCTTGCACGTTGCAGTTCTGTAGCTGGAACTTCATCATGTTGGCTTCCAGACGTGAAAGGTCTAATACGTTATTTACAAGTTGGATTAATTCAGCCGAGTTGCTTTGAATGATGCCGGAGTATTCTCGTTTTTCCTTTTCGTTCAGGTTCCCGTCTTCGGTCATAAGTTGCGAGAATCCTACTACATTATTTAAGAGTATACGGATGTTGTAACTCATATTTGTCAGAAAGTGGCTTTTTATTTCATTGGCTTCTTCGGCAATGGAGGTTAATCTTCTGATTTCTTTTTCATTCTTTTGCAGCCGTTTCCGGCTTCGGTATATATGGATATTGGAAAGTAGTAGAGCTAAGATAATGATGACTGAGATGTATAAACAGGTTTGATGAAACATACTGTGTCTTTGTTCTCTTTGCAGTATGAGCTTATCCATGTTGTAGAGTGAAAGGATTTCTTCCATCTGGGAGTTGGTAATAAGATTATATAATGAGTCTTTTGACTTAAGGCTGCTCTTGTAATATGTAAGTGCTTCATCTGGTTTTCCGGTTTTTACCAAAGAATCGGCTTTTCGGATGCCGTTGTTTATACATCTCTCTATTTCAATAGAATGCTGGTGGAGCACGGAATTCTGGCTTTGTACATCGGCATTGATAATTTGTACGGGCAGGAGTAGGATGAGTAAGGTTGGTATGATAAATGATCTTTTCATGCGTTATTCTCCTTTTGGGGGTTAGTGGACTGTGATTGCCGGATGGGGTGGGTGAAGTAGAAGCGTGAGCCGCCTGTATAGTCGGAGTCAATCCATATTTTTCCACCGATATGTTCAATGATAAGCTGACAGATGGAAAGTCCCAGCCCGCTTCCTTGTGCATTTTCATTTAGTTTCTCGAATCTTCGGAAGATTGCAGCTTGCTTCTCTTTAGGGATACCGCAACCTGTATCTGTGACAGAAAAGAGCAGCTCTTGTTCCGATTGCTTCCTAAGCTCCAGGATAATGCTACCCTGCGATGTAAATTTGGTTGCATTAATCAGTAGGTTTATCAGCACTTGCTGCAAACGTGCATCGTCTGTCTCTATATCCATGCTCTCTAATTCGGTTATGAAGCATATGGCTGCCTGAGTCTGTTTTATTTTGCTGACGGTATCGATTACATTTCGGCAAATATTGACAACGTTATATTTGTTGATACAGAATTGTATTTTCCCGAATTCAAGGCTTGATAGGTCTATCACATCATTGATGAGTTTCAACAATAACTCGGAATTTTGCAGGATTACTTCATTGCACTGACGACGCGTCTCATTATCCAGGTTTTCTTCGGTCAGTAGTGAGGAGAAGCCGGAGAGTGCATTGAGCGGAGTACGTATTTCATGGCTCATGTTCGAGAGGAATATGCTTTTGGCGGATGTGGCATTTTCGGCATTGGTGCGCAGGTGTTCCAGCTTTTGTGTAGACAGGGCGATTTCCTGTCGCTGTTTTCTAAGCATGATGGTTATAATAATAAATATGAAGACTAATAGGATACTCCCGGTCAATATGCCAATGATGAATTTGTTGTGCTCTTCTCTACTGGCTATTTCCATTTGGTCTATCTGATACTTGGCTCGTAGAATATTGATTTGTCGGACATAACCTTCTGCAGTGAGTGTGTCAACAGTGGAATATAATTCTTGATACAACAGGCAGGCGGCCATTGATTTCCCTTGTATCTTATATAGGTATATTGTTTCTTGCGTGATCCATCGGTAATAGGCAGACTGTTTGTTGACCGTGTATTCTTGTCGTAGCTCTTCATACAGTTGCAGGGCTTTGTTCCAATACATTCTGTTCCAGTTGCCCATTGCCCGATAGTAGGCGGCGGTAGTATATTTCAGGTGAAAACAGTAAAACTTTTCAGGATGTATCCGGTAGATGGAATCCATGTTGTGCAGATATGCTGCGGCTTCCTTGAGATAAGCCTTTGAAAGATGTCCGTGAGAGATAGCATAGTTGGCTTTTTCGATATTGGCAAAAAAACAGGTGGCATAGTCCGGTTGTTTCTGAAGAGTTTGTTCTATGTCATGCAATATTTTTTGAGCTTTTTCCAGTTGTCCTTTACGTTGTAAAGCATTGGATATCTTTAATAAGAGTTGTATCCGGTAGGGATGTTGCTGCGAGAGATGGTTTAATTCCTTTAAAGCATCCTGGTACGAATCCAATGCTTTGTCGCATTGATTGGCTATGGTGTAAGCATCGCCGATGGCTTGGTTGGCAACTGCAATTCCGAACTCATATTCCGTTTCTTTGGCTTCTTCGTACATTAGTCGTGCCCGGTCTATGGCGAGGCTGATGTCGCCTCGTAATGTATAGGCATTGGCAAGTTGCAGTTGCAGCAAAAAGTAGTTTTCGTCATTCCGATTGTTTGTCTTGATGACCGGTAGGATGTTTTCGCTCCAGCAAATGACGCTATCTATCGGTACGTATTCATCGTAAAGTATTTTTTTTCGAAGAAAAGCTTTCAGCGTATCTAATTTGTTCGGAGTGGCTGAGGCACATATAAAGGTAGCGTATGGTATACACATCACCCACAGCACCATTAATACGGCAACGTCTTTTCTCATTGTTTGCTTTGTTTGTCTATTATTGGCAAAAATAAACATAAAAAGCGATATGCAAAATAAAATATAATGCTTTTATTTTCAATAAGTTGTGACGTGTATGTGAATATTGAGCCTCTTTACTTATAATGCTTAGTAAAGTTCCAATCCGAATTCGTCTTTCAATTGTAAAAGAGCATTGTTTTTCTGAACCATCATTTGGAATTTTTCAACACGGCCGTACGCGCGGACTTTCTCAGTGGGAGTGCTGATACGTACACTCATGGTTACCTTGCGGTTTTTCAGGCGGGTACGTAGGTACTCTTGTAATTGGGGAGTCATCGAGATAAATTCTTTTGCCACAATTTCATTATCTACGACAGCTTCAAAAGTAGTGGCATTTAGTAGAGTGACGTGCATATTCTGCATGCGTTTGGCAATGGCTACTTGTTCTTTGGGCATACGTCCTGCATACTCTTGCCAATAGTAGTTTATGTCTCTTTCATTGAAGATGTAGTCCTCTTCCGTTTGTGCTGTTTGTGGTGTGATAGTGGCTGTAGCCGTATTTTTTACCTCTTCCTCGGCTTTCGGGCGTTTAATGGATACGCCGAGTCCTGACATTTTTATAACCGGAATTTTCTTTTCTTCTTTGCCTTGTGCCAGCAAGATGGAGGTAGGGGTGGCGTGCGAAGCAGTATTTGCTGTTGTGGCGGTAGTGCCGGTGGAGGGAGCAACGGTAGGAACTGCTTGCGGTTTAGCTATGACGGGTGCTTGCGGCCGGGGTACAGCGGGAGTAGCCTGTGGCTGTTGGGTGGCTGCAGGCTGTGTAAATATAGGTTTTATGACTTGTTTAGGGCTGTGCCCATTGGCTATGTCGTCTCCTTCGGCGGTTATTTGTGCCACCTGTATTAAAGTGAGCTCTACCAGCAATCGCTTGTTTTTGCTGGCACGATAGTTTAAATCACAGTCATTGCACAATTTCATGGCGCGGTAAAGGAAGGGTAACGGGCATTTTTGTGCCTGCGTTTGATAACGTTGCCGTATGCTTGCTCCCACTTCAAGCAGGGGAAGAGTGGCGGGATCTTTACTTACCAGCAAATCGCGGAAATGCGAGGATAGCCCGGTGATGAAATGGCTGCCGTCGAATCCTTTGCTCAGTACATCATTCAGCAGTAATAGGGCATCGCCGACTTTGTTCTCAAGAAAATGGTCGGTCAGTTTAAAGTAGTACTCGTAATCCAGTACATTCAAATTTTCGATTACGCTTTGGTAGGTGATGTGTCCGCCGGTAAAACTCACTACCTGATCGAATATGGACAAGGCATCGCGCATACCACCGTCAGCTTTCAGTGCGATGACGTTCAGTGCCTCCGGTTCGGCGGTAATACCTTCTTTGGAAGCTACATAGGCCAGATGTGCTACGGTATCTTCCACACAGATGCGGTTGAAGTCGTATATCTGGCAACGCGACAAGATGGTTGGCAATATCTTATGCTTTTCAGTAGTGGCAAGGATAAATATGGCATGGCGGGGAGGTTCTTCCAATGTTTTCAGAAAAGCGTTGAAAGCGGAAGCCGACAACATGTGCACCTCGTCAATGATGTATACCTTGTATTTGCCTATCTGGGGCGGGATACGTACCTGTTCTACCAATTGCCGGATATCGTCTACGGAATTATTGGATGCAGCATCCAACTCGTGAATATTGTATGAGCGCTGTTCGTTGAATGCTGTACACGATTCGCATTGGTTACAAGCCTCTCCCTCTGCAGTGGGACTCATGCAGTTGATGGTTTTGGCAAAAATACGTGCACACGTCGTCTTTCCAACGCCACGCGGACCGCAGAACAGATAAGCGTGTGCCAGTTTGCCTGTGGCGATAGCATTCTTTAAGGTAGTAGTCAAAGCGCGTTGTCCTACTACCGACTCGAAGGTTGAAGGGCGGTATTTTCGTGCCGAAACGATATAATTTTCCATATTCAGGGTATTCTTGTCACTTATATAGCGTGCAAAGGTTGTATGGTTTATCTTTGCTTTTGTGCAAATGTACGCAAAAAAAAGAAAATTCTCAGTTATTCGTCTTATCTTTGTGCTCAAAGAAACAATAACTGGATTACATGGATAAACTTGCTTCTCTTTGGTTGTTTGTCCGCAGACGTAAATATCTGATAACGTTTGTGCTGTTTGTCGTACTTGTCGGATTTCTGGATGAAAACAGCATTGTGCGTCGTTTGGGGTATTATCGTGAGGAAACGCGTTTGCGCGGGGAGATAGATAGATATCGTGCGGAATATGAGGAGAATACCCGTCGTCTGAATGAACTTGCGGTCGATTCAGGAGCTATTGAGAAGATAGCCCGTGAAAAGTATCTGATGAAGAAACCCAATGAAGATATTTATGTATTCCAAGAAGATATAGAAGAATGAAACAGTTGATACCCGCCCTCTTTGTTGTAGGAGCCGTAATGCTTCTGATAGGAGCTGCCGTTTATGTCACAGGTTGGCAACTTTCGCCTTATATATATACGGTAGGTGCTACATTTGTTGCTTTGGCGCAAATAAATTCACCTTCGCAATATAAAACTCCTACTATTAGGCGTCTGAGACGCCAACAAATATTTGGTGCATTGTTGTTGGTGCTTACCGGAGCTTTTATGTTTTTTACGCGTGGTAATGAGTGGATTGTTTCACTGACTATCGCTGCTATTCTTGAGCTTTATACATCCATACGCATCCCGCAGGAAGAGGCTAAAGAACAATGATTGCATGAAAACACGAGGATGGTTTTCATAAAAAAAGGCTATCTCTCCCAGACAGCCAATCTTTTTGTTAACCTTAAATCTAATACTATGAAAAACACATTGCAAAGTTATTCTATTCCTGGTATTATCCAATATTTTTTCTGGAAATCTATTGTTTGGTAACACGGTTTATGAGACAGTTGCTTCTGTTAACATTTAATACAACGTGCGTCTTCCTTTAACAGGTTTGTCTGGTTGTGGCTTGCTTCGTGTTTTCCGGGCTGCCTGCTGCCTTTCTCCTATTTCCTGTGTCTGTTCTTTTGCTGTGCCGTTGTTTTTTTGTATCTTTTTCTCTGCCGTCTTTCTGTTTGTATTTCTTTTCCTTGTATGTTTCCGTATTGGTTTCTTCCTGTGCCGTTAGTCCTGTTAGCCTTTTTCTTGTGTCCGACACCCGGGTGTCGTGCATACCGAGACC
>OGZD01000678.1_pt1 | contig 33706 bp, 25 predicted proteins | sample 1576701 | NCBI WGS metagenome assembly OGZD01 (sample SAMEA3541487, study PRJEB24748) | human gut metagenome | biome: human gut; feature: human-associated habitat; material: faeces | place: China | collected 2012
AAATCTTTCATAATCTGTTGGCTTTATAATATTTACAGTCTTTGCGTGCGCCATTGCTGCACGCGATATAATATATTGCATTTTATTGGAATTTGTTTGCTTGCGGACAATGTTCCGGCTTCGCAGAGGCTTTACATCCTCTCTTTGCAGGTACGGACACACCAAGCGTATCGCTACATTGGTTCCTTCCTTGAAGAACCGTTTTTATGGGTGCACGCCGAGACGTCAGGAGCGTTGTTCATGCCAAAAGTAGTTTAAGATAGTGTATAGGAAGTAAACGCATGGTCTGTCGGAGTGAAACAGATGGTCTGTACGGTACAAACAGATGGTCTGTTTACACCATACAGACCATCTGTTTTAAAAGAAAGCATGCACTCATTCTTCCCTTTCCCGTTTGGATTGTGCTTCCGGGCGGGATTTCTTTTGAGGGATACTGTCCGGAGCGGACGTATTCTTCTCCGCTTGTTTTCTTTTCAGCCTTTTCAACTTCCACTTGTTCCAAAAGAGCAGTTCATTCCATTTGTTGAAATCCTTCTTGAAGATGATGCCTATACCCTGAGTGGTGAGGTTGGTCTTGGTGTAATAGCGGTCGTTGGTTTCGTTATAAGCTTTCAGACGGATATCGCCGGAACGGTTTACGAGCCATTCGGCTTGGAAGTCACCTACGAAGTTGGTGTTCGCCATCGGATTCTCGCGATAGCCGAAGTTACCGTTTATGAGCAGGCGGTTATTCAGCAGTTGCCCGGAAAGCATTGTCTCGAACTCCATGTCCGTCCAGCCTTTTTCTCCGGTACTGAAGTTTGTGCCGAAGTTCCAGTTATTGCTGTCGATAATCTGCGAGAGTGCATTGTTCAGTTGTCCGGAAAGGGTAGAAGAGAGCACGCTCGACATCATGTTGGAGTTGCCGGTGGCGTCTACATTCTCCGGAGTATAGAACTTGCCGATACCTAAAAGGTAGAGTATCTGCATGTTCATCTGCTCGTCCGTAGGGATATAATTCCGTACCAACGCCTGTACTTCGTCGCGTTCGTTGGGCAGCTCCAGGCTCATTTTGATGTCCGGTGAGGTGAGCTGTCCGGTCAGCGCCATGAGGCAGTTAACCTTGATGTTGGTCTGGTTGACGTAATTGCCGGCATCGGGAACGAGGTCGTTCAGCGAAGCGGAGTTTACAAGATAGCCTGCCTGGATGTCGAGGGTGGCATTGAGCGGCGCGCCGTTAAAGGTGATGGTACTTCCGTCTTTGATGATGAAGTCCTTGCGGATAACTTCCTGCAGGCTGAATTTATAAACTCCCTGGCTGATGCGGTAACTACCGAACATTTTCACATCTCCTTTATTGTAGAATTCGGTGCGGATATTCCCCGTTCCTTTACCGCTGATGTAGTCACCTGCAATGGGGTCCATGATGATTTTCATGGTGGCGTCCGGAGTTGCGTCTATCAGGAGATTCAGTCGTATGTCGGTGTCACTTTCCTTTTCCATGACTTCTTTCTGCGCCTGCTCGTATTCGGACATCAGCATGATGGAATCCTGAAGTACGCGGCGCGGTGTCTTGTCTACGAAGCGTATGAACTGGTTGCTCACTGCCGAGGCGACACCTTCTTTCATATAAGTGAAGTTGGTGTTGCGGTTGGTGGTCATTGCCACGTCGATATTCACCCCGTCTGCCGCATTGCCGGCAATGGTGGCGTTGCCTGTGCCATACACCGTGCCGTAGAAGGGGAAGTCGGGTGATTCTTTGGTGTTCATAACCAGCATATTGTCCACATCGAACCGGAAGCGGTATTCCAAATCCTTGAAATGCCGGTAGTGCAGGTAACCGTTGGCTCTGCCCTGATGCCCTTGCGTATCGAAGATGCGGTTGTTGCGGAAAGTAAGTCCGCCCGGTTCGATAAGTATGCTGTCTTTCAGGGAGAAAGTAGTGTTGAGTACATCTACCTTGAGGGAGGCGTCACCGAATACGCGACCTTCCATTGTCAGCGCCTTGAACTTGCCGTAGAAATGTACGTGGCCGCTGGCACGCCCGTTGAATTCGGGGGTGATGCTCTGCATGTAGTGGTGGATGAACTTCAGGTTGGTGCTGTCGGCTTCGATTTGCAAGTCGAGCGCACTGGTGGGTTTTATGGGGTAGATGTATCCGTATACATGGCTTTTGGCAATGTCTTTCTCGCGGATACGGGCATCCAGGTAGATGCCTTTCACGTCGTGATGCCATTCGCCGTGTATGTTGGCATCGCCTAAAAGACCCTCGTTCAAGCCGAGGTTGCGTATGAAGAGGTCGGTACTCATTACCGGCTTTTTAAGTATTCCGCTGGCATATGCCGGGCCAGTGGCCTCACCTTTGAAGTTGACACCCAGGTCGGCTATATCGAATACGTATCCTATGTTTATCTCTTTCAGGTTCAGGCGTACGGTGTCCTGAGGTTGTTCGGATACGGTTCCGTTGATTTGCAAGTGACGCTCTTTATGGCTGAAGTAGAAATTGTTGACGTGCACTTTGCCCGAGTCGACCACGATTTGCGAAGGGTGTATCTTCCATACGGTGTCGTTGAGGATTACGTTCGTTTCCTGTACGTTGACAATCGTTTTCAGGGCGGGTTTCTCTTTTTGGGCTTGGCGGGAGGATTTTGTGTGTATTTTGTCGTTGCCAGCTTCTTGGGAAGAGTTGCGGACGAATTGAGTGAGAGCCGCTATCTTGCCGCTGTAAGTTACAGCGCTGCTGTTTCCCCAGTTGAATATGGTTTGTATCCGGTCGTCCTTTGCCTTGGCTTCGAGGGCTACGTTTACCGCACCGGTTGTTTTCCGGTTGGTGAAGCGGACTTTTGCCTGGAACTGTTCACCCGGATTTTCGCAGAGAACCACACCCGACTCAAAGAACTTTCCGCCGTAACTCAGCCGTGGAAAGTACCCCTCTACGCGCAACCGTTGCGCTTTGTCGTTGAAATAGCCCTTCAGAGTAGAGTGGGTATATACTTTCAGCGGTATCTGGAATACGGTGGAGAGTATCTCTGTATCGTAGATATGGAGGTCGAAATGGAAATTGTTTTCTGTTTTCTGCGGTTTTCTGGCGGGCTGTATCAGAGCCGGAATGTAACGCCGCATGATGTTGAGCACGCTGGCGGGTAATGTCTGATAGGAATAGTCGCCTTCGATAGTACCGCGCAGGAAGTTGGAACTGATAGTCAGCCGTTTCTGGCGCTCATCGCTCTGAGTGGCAGAAATCCGCAGGTTGTCCATGAAGAAGTTCTGTTCCGGAGCGATGTATTGGAGACTGTCGACGTTGATTTCACCGTTCATGTCGTTGATGGAGCTACCGGTGAAGTCGGCTTTTATTTTTACGGCCAATTCCGTGTCCTTGTATTTGGGTGTGAGGTGCAGGGTGTTAGGGCGGAAATGGTCGATAGCGGCACGGAAGTTGAAGGTGGGTGTCTTGCCGGCAGTATTGATAGAGCCGTTCAGTTGTATGGCTCCGTTTTCGTCGTTGAGCGATACGTTACCGTTGAAGCCGCCTTGCTTATACTCTCCGTCCAAAGTGATGTTTTCGTAAGTATAGTCACTGTAGTCTATGGATGCCACCAGCCCTTTCATGGTAATGGCGGGGTATCTTTGGGCATAATGATTGCCTTTGACGTCCATGTTGAAGGTGACTTTTCCAAGCTTGTCGTTGTTCAGCATCCTGCCCAGTTCGAATCCGGTTGTCTTTACCGCACCCGAATAAGCGAAATAGCCTTTGTCTTTGTCGGAACTGAGTTTGACATCTGTCTTGATGGTGCCTATATCCGTGCGGACTTCGCCATAGGTCACCAGGTCCGTGAAGTATCCGGAAATCTCTCCACGGAAAGATACCGTGCCCAGATTCTGCAATACCGGAGGAACTCCTTTGTAATCTTTACTCAGGTTGCGTACAAAGAATGCAATGCCGTCCGGGTCGGCATATAAATTGGACAGATTGCCGAATATGTATGCATCTTGCGGATGAGACAGATCCTGCAGGGATACATTGCCTTTCAGCAGGAAGTGATCGTTGGAAGAGATAAGCAGTTTCGGGCAGTTGAGCCGGTTGACCGTTCCGGCGGCTTCCATTTCCAACTTCAACTTTTCCTTGAAGGGCTTGAAGGCAGGCACGAATGCCGATATATCCTGTAATGCTACTTCCGAAGGCAGCATACGGAACGAGAAACGGACATCATCGGTGAAATGGCCGAGTGATTCCAGGCTGTCGTATTCCATACGGATGGTATCCATTGCCAAAGAGGTGTTGGGCAAATCTATGGCGAAGTTCTCTATCCGCATCTTCCGGTCGTTGGCTATTATCTTCAGACTTAGCTTTTTCAGTTCGAAGCCGGAGTGCTCCTCTTCAACGCTCATCCGCTTGATGGCAGCGTTGACCGAGTCGTTCTGGAGCGCTTTCAGCGAGATGTTGGCAAGAATGTTGGACAGGCGGATGTGTTGCGGGTTGAACTTGCCCGGAGTGCTTTCGGCTGACAACACATCGTAAGATACCTTTCCGCGTCGTATCAGGAGTGAGTTGATGCGCAGGTCCAGATTGCTCTTCTTCTTGACGGTGTCTTTGGAAGCGAAAGCATCGAGCACGAATTGGAAGTTGGTGCTTGCCTGGGGAGTAGGTCTTTCCAGATTGGCATTGAAACTGAAAAGCTGTACGTTACCGATGGATATCTTTCCGCTGAACAGCGGCAGTATCTCGAACTTAGCGGACAGACGGCCTATTTTCAGCAACTCTTTTCCCGATTGGTCGTTCAGCACCAGGTCGTCGATGATAATCCGGTTCAGCAGTCCTATGTTTATCCGCCCTACTGTGAGCTCGCTACCTAATACGGTGCTCAGCTCCTTGGCAACGAGTACAGACATGCGGTGCTGGACATAAGGAATGTTCAGCAGCAAAATTATTCCGATATAGAGTCCTAACACTATACCGATTATCCAGCGTACTGTCGTTTTCAGCGTTCTGATAGGCGGTTATTTTTTTAATTCAGCCAACAAAAATATGAAATAATACGTTATGGATACTACTTTTATCACTACTTTTGTAGCGTTTAAACGTAAATAAACACTATGAGTACAATAATCTTAGGAATTGAATCTTCATGTGATGACACTTCCGCAGCGGTTATCAAGGATGGCTACCTGCTGTCGAATGTCGTTGCCAGTCAGGCTGTTCACGAAGCTTATGGTGGGGTAGTGCCCGAACTGGCTTCGCGTGCGCATCAACAGAATATAGTGCCGGTGGTGCACGAGGCTTTGAAACGTGCCGGAGTTACCAAGGAAGAATTAAGTGCCGTGGCGTTTACGCGCGGTCCGGGGCTGATGGGGTCTTTGCTGGTGGGTGTGTCCTTTGCCAAAGGGTTCGCCCGTGCGTTGGGGATACCTATGATAGATGTCAATCACTTGACCGGACATGTATTAGCTCATTTTATTAAAGCGGAAGGTGAAGAAAACGTGCAGCCGGAATTTCCTTTCCTTTGCCTGCTGGTTTCCGGTGGTAACTCTCAGATTATTTTAGTAAAGGCCTACAACGACATGGAAATCCTGGGGCAGACAATTGATGATGCTGCAGGTGAAGCCATCGACAAATGCTCCAAAGTTATGGGGCTGGGCTATCCCGGCGGACCGATTATCGACCGGCTTGCCCGCCAGGGAAATCCTAAAGCCTTTACTTTCAGCAAACCGCATATTCCCGGACTGGATTACAGCTTCAGCGGCTTGAAGACTTCGTTTCTGTATTCCTTGCGCGACTGGATAAAGGATGACCCCGATTTCATCGAACATCACAAGACAGACCTGGCAGCGTCGCTGGAAGCTACTGTTGTCGATATTCTGATGGATAAGTTGCGTAAAGCGGCAAAACAGTACAAGATAAAGGATGTGGCCGTTGCAGGTGGTGTATCGGCAAACAATGGTCTGCGAAATTCATTCCGCGAACATGCTGAGAAGTATGGATGGAATATTTTCATTCCCAAATTCAGCTATACAACGGATAATGCTGCAATGATTGCCATAACCGGATACTTCAAGTATCTGGATAAGGATTTCTGTCCGATGGAAGCGCCGGCTTATTCGCGTGTCACTTTATAAGGAAAAAGTATATTGCATATATATAATAAGGTATGAAGACGGAAGAGAAGGTAGGGGAACTGCTGAAAGCAAAGAATTTCTCCCTTTCCACCGCTGAAAGTTGTACCGGTGGCGGAATAGCTGCCTTGATAACTTCGGTTCCGGGGAGCTCGGAGTATTTTAAAGGCGGAATTGTGGCGTATTCCAACGAAATAAAGGCGGATTTGCTCCATGTTTCTGTCGAGGCGCTGGCGCAGCACGGTGCAGTGAGCAGGGAGACGGTTGTTGAAATGGTGAAAGGTGCGATGAAAACGTTGAAAACGGATTGCGCGGTTGCCACTTCGGGAATTGCCGGCCCCGGTGGCGGTACACCGGAGAAACCGGTAGGTACTGTGTGGATAGCGGCTGCCTGCAAAAACGAAATTGTAACCATGAAGCAGGAAGGCGATCGCGGAAGGGCGGAAAATGTACAGTCGGCTATTCAAAATGCGCTGTTTATGCTCTGTAGTATGCTGAAATGAGGAAAAAATATTCTCGTGCAACGAATTATTTTAGGAAAAACTTGTTTCGTAACGATAAAAGTGCTTACTTTGCGCTCTGTTTGAAATAAGTATAGATAAAAACTATAAAAATAAGATAGAAATGTCGAAGATTTGTCAAATTACCGGAAAGAAAGCCATGATTGGCAACAATGTTTCACACTCAAAGAGAAGAACAAAAAGAACCTTTGATTTGAACTTGTTTAACAAGAAATTCTATTATGTAGAACAGGACTGCTGGATCAGTCTGAGCATTTGCGCCAACGGTCTGCGCATTATTAACAAAAAAGGTTTGGATGCTGCTTTGAAGGATGCAGTAGCTAAGGGTTATTGTGATTGGAAAAGCATTAAAGTAATTGGCTAAAAGTAGAGGAGAATAACTGATTATGGCAAAGAAAGCAAAAGGTAACAGAGTACAGGTGATTCTGGAATGCACAGAACACAAGGATAGCGGTATGCCGGGAACTTCTCGTTACATTACAACGAAGAACAGAAAGAACACTACCGAGAGACTGGAGTTGAAGAAATACAACCCGATTCTGAAGAGAGTAACAGTACACAAGGAAATTAAATAATAATAGTATAACCCATGGCAAAGAAAACAGTAGCAAGTTTGCACGATGGTTCTAAGGAAGGTCGTGCTTATACGAAGGTTATCAAGATGGTTAAGTCTCCGAAGACCGGTGCTTACATCTTCGATGAGCAAATGGTTTCTAACGAAAAAGTACAGGACTTTTTCAAGAAATAAGATAAATGCAGTTGCTGCAAGGCACTGATTACTTATAAAGCTCCTCTCGCCGATATAGCGGCGGGGGGATTTTTTTTGCTATTAAATCGTTTCGGCTTTTATTATTTGTTAATTTTGTTATATCTTTGTGGCATAATGTATTGTACAAAAAAGTAGACTATGGGATTTTTTAGTTTTTTCTCAAAAGAAAAGAAGGAAACATTAGATAAAGGATTATCTAAAACAAAAGAGAGTGTGTTCGGGAAGATTGCCCGTGCTATAGCCGGTAAATCGAAAGTGGATGATGAGGTGCTGGATAATCTGGAAGAGGTGTTGATTACTTCGGATGTGGGCGTAGAAACTACGTTGAAGATTATAGAACGTATCGAGAAGCGTGCCGCAGACGAGAAATATATGAATGCGAAGGAGCTGAATGTGATTCTGCGCGATGAAATCGCTGCTTTGCTCACAGAGAACAACTCGGATGATGTGGACGACTTTGAAACTCCTGTTACGAAGAAGCCATACGTGATTATGGTAGTGGGAGTGAATGGTGTAGGAAAAACCACGACTATAGGCAAACTGGCTTATCAGTTTAAGAAAGCCGGCAAATCCGTTTATCTGGGTGCTGCCGATACTTTCCGTGCGGCGGCGGTGGAGCAGCTGGTTATCTGGGGCGAATGTGTGGGAGTTCCCGTTATCAAGCAGAAAATGGGTGCTGACCCTGCTTCTGTGGCATTTGATACTTTGAGCTCAGCGGTAGCCAATAATGCCGATGTGGTGATTATAGATACCGCCGGACGTCTGCATAATAAAGTGGGTCTGATGAACGAGCTGACCAAAATTAAGAATGTAATGAAGAAGGTTGTGCCGGATGCTCCGAATGAGGTATTGCTTGTTTTGGACGGTTCCACCGGACAGAATGCATTTGAGCAGGCCAAGCAGTTTACTTTGGCAACGGAGGTTACGGCAATGGCTGTAACCAAGCTGGACGGAACGGCTAAAGGCGGTGTTGTAATCGGAATCTCCGACCAGTTTAAGATTCCGGTAAAGTACATCGGTCTGGGAGAAGGTATAGAGGACTTGCAGGTGTTCCGTAAAAAAGAGTTTGTCGATTCATTGTTCGGAGGGAATGCATGAAACGGAAAACCATTGATATCATAACATTAGGCTGCTCTAAAAATTTAGTGGACTCGGAGCATTTGATGCGCCAACTGGAGGAAGCGGGTTTTCATGTAACGCATGATGCCGAGCGCCCGAAAGGAGAGATTGCCGTAATTAATACCTGCGGTTTCATCGGCGATGCAAAAGAGGAGTCCATCAATATGATTCTTGAATTTGCACAGGCCAAGGAAGAAGGCGAACTGGAGAAACTCTATGTCATGGGTTGCCTTTCGGAACGTTATCTGAAGGAACTGGCAATTGAAATTCCTCAGGTGGATAAATTTTATGGTAAGTTCAATTGGAAAGAGTTGCTGCAGGACTTGGGTAAGGCATACCATGATGAACTGCATATAGAGCGTACACTGACCACTCCCCAGCATTATGCCTATCTGAAAATATCGGAAGGATGCGACCGCAAATGTTCTTATTGTGCCATCCCTATTATTACGGGTCGGCATGTGTCGCGTCCTATGGAAGAAATTCTGGACGAGGTGAAGTATCTTGTGGCCCGCGGAGTGAAAGAGTTTCAGGTTATTGCGCAGGAATTGACCTATTATGGTGTAGATTTATATAAGAGGCAGATGTTGCCCCAATTAATTGAAAAAATCTCAGAAATTCCAGGTGTGGAATGGATACGTTTGCATTATGCTTATCCGGCTCATTTCCCGATGGATTTATTCCGCGTGATGCGCGAGCGTCCCAATGTATGTAAATATATGGATATTGCCTTGCAGCATATCAGTGATAATATGCTGGAGAAAATGCGTCGTCATGTTACTAAAGAGGATACTTATCGGCTGATAGAAAAGTTTCGGGAAGAAGTTCCGGGAATTCACTTGCGCACTACGCTTATGGTGGGGCATCCAGGAGAAACGGAAGCTGACTTTGAAGAGTTGAAGGAGTTTGTCCGCAAGGTGCGCTTCGATAGAATGGGGGCATTTGCATATTCCGAGGAGGAAGGTACGTATGCCGCTGCCCATTACGAAGACAGCATTCCTCAAGAAGTAAAGCAAGCCCGGTTGGATGAATTGATGTCCATCCAGCAAGGTATTTCTGCCGAACTGAGCGCAGCAAAGGTAGGCAGGCAGATGAGAGTAATAATCGACCGTCTGGAAGGTGATTACTATATCGGACGTACGGAGTTCGATTCTCCCGAAGTAGACCCGGAAGTGCTGATTGAATGTGGTGATGAACCGTTGGAGATTGGCGGCTTTTATCAGGTAGAGATAATAAATTCCGATGATTTCGACCTTTTTGGACGGATTATTTAAATATTTCCTTTCGTACTTCTTGTGTATGTGGGGAAGATTTGCTAATATAGCACCGTAGTTCACAATTTTAAAGCTTGGATTTTGAATAACAAAGAATTTACTTCAGAATTGTCACGCAGGTTGGGGTATACTTTGAAGGATACTTCGGAATTGGTTACATCTTTACTGTCGGATATGACGCGGCAACTGGAAGAAGGAAATACGATTTCCATACAAGGCTTTGGAACATTCGAAGTGAAAAAGAAAGCGGAACGTATATCCGTAAATCCAACAACCAAACAGCGTATGCTGGTTCCGCCTAAACTGGTGCTGACATATAAACCCAGTACCTTGCTAAAGGATAAGTTTAAGTAATCTTTCTTTTTAAATCTTCCATATTATGAATGAAAAACTAAACATACAGGATCTGATTGATTTGCTGGCTGAAAAGCATGGCATGAGCAAGAAGAATGCCGATAGTTTTGTGAAAGAGTTTTTCCAACTGATTGAAGAAGCGTTGGAAAAAGACAAGTATGTGAAGATTAAAGGTCTGGGCGCTTTTAAACTGATTGATGTGGAAAGCCGGGAGAGTGTAAATGTCAATACTGGGGAACGCTTTGAGATACAAGGCCATACCAAAGTTTCATTTACTCCGGAGCCTGCTTTGAAAGATATTATCAATAAGCCGTTTGCGCATTTTGAAACAGTAGTGCTCAATGAAGGTACTGTTTTAGAAGATACCCCGGTAGATAGTGACAGTGAGGAGGATGAAGATACGGAGCAGAAAGTGGAAGATGCTGTGCCGGAAGTGGTTGCCGGTAGTGCGGTTGAGACACCGGAGATTGCGGAGAAAACCGATAGTCCTGTCGAACCGGAACCTGTAGAAGAAGCCGTTGTTCCTGTGGAGACTGTGGCTTCGGAGGAAGTTTATGAAGAGAGGGTGGAGGTTATCAAAACTGCCGGTCCGGCTGAATCTTCCGCAATGAAATACTTCATTGCCATCGTGGCTCTTGTGGTATTGCTATGTGCAGGAACTGTCGCTTATTTGTATTATCCTGATTGGTTTGACGGATTATCGGCTGAACCGCCTGTGGAGGAAACCGCTGGCAATGAAGCTGGCAATGCGGCAGGTAATACGGCTTTGATGGATAGTGTCGGTGTTAAGGATAGTGTGGCGATTGCCGTAAAAGATACTGTGTCGAAGAAGCTGATTGCTGAGCCTGTAATAAAACAGCAGGAAGCACCGCTTGCCGTCAAACAGACTGTAGTAGCCGCTACATCTGCCTCCCAGCCGAAAAAGCAGAAGAAAGTTGAGTATGTACCCGATTCTACCAATTATACCATTGCAGGAACACAGGCGACATACACGATAAAGCCGGGTGAGACATTGACCAGAGTGGCTCTTCGTTTTTATGGAACTAAAGCGTTATATCCATATATAGTAAAACATAATCTGGACGTTATCAAAAAACCGGATAATGTACCTGCGGGCACAACAATAAAGATACCTAAATTAGTGAAGAAGCAGTAAAAAGATACTGCTTCTTTTTTGTTAAATACTCAGAGCTTGTTTAAATATTCTTGAAGAAGTATTTTTTCAGTTCCTTTTGAGTTTCTTTCCGGTCTGTTTTCCTCTTTTTATCCGTTACATAGCCTGCTATGCTCTTAGTAAAAACAGAAAAATATTTTCAAAGAAGAACTCTTGAAAAGAATGCTGAACAAAATTAAACAGGCTCTAAACTCTATGAAAGTAGTTTAATCTAAAGGTTTCACATTGTTTTTTAATAAAAATTAGTTGCTATGGTTAATTTATTCCCGTACTTTTGGAAGCGAATTATAATTACCGGTGTATGGCCGGGCGAAAACGAAAAATTAAACATTAAAATACATTGATTTATGGCTGAAACAATTGATATCCGCGAATTGAACGAGCGGATTGAAAGACAAAGTGCTTTCGTTACCAATCTTACTACGGGCATGGACCAGGTTATTGTAGGACAAAAGCACCTGGTAGAGTCGTTGTTAATCGGTTTGTTGTCTGACGGACATGTGTTGTTGGAAGGTGTGCCCGGTTTGGCAAAAACATTGGCTATCAAAACACTGGCTTCATTGATTGATGCACAATATAGCCGTATTCAGTTTACACCTGACTTGTTGCCGGCGGACGTTATCGGTACGATGGTTTACAGCCAGAAAGATGAAACTTTTCAGGTAAAGAAAGGACCTGTATTTGCCAATTTTGTATTGGCCGATGAAATTAACCGTGCTCCGGCCAAGGTGCAAAGTGCTTTATTGGAAGCTATGCAGGAACGTCAGGTTACCATAGGTAAGGAAACATTCAGACTGCCTGAACCTTTTTTGGTGCTTGCAACTCAGAACCCTATCGAACAAGAGGGTACGTATCCGTTGCCTGAAGCGCAGGTAGACCGTTTCATGCTGAAGGTAGTTATCGACTATCCTAAACTGGAAGAAGAAAAATTAATTATACGCCAGAATATAAACGGAGAAAGACTGAATGTAAAGCCTATTCTGAAAGCAGATGAGATTATCGAAGCGCGTAAGGTCGTACGTCAGGTATATCTGGATGAAAAGATTGAAAAATATATTGTCGATATTGTATTTGCAACCCGTTATCCGGAGAAGTATGATTTGAAAGAACTGAAGGATATGATCGGATTCGGCGGTTCGCCTCGTGCATCTATCAATCTGGCATTGGCGGCACGCAGTTATGCTTTCATTAAACGCCGTGGCTATGTTATCCCGGAAGATGTGCGCGCAGTGGCACATGATGTATTGCGCCACCGCATCGGCCTGACTTATGAAGCTGAAGCAAGCAATATGACTTCGGATGAAATCGTCAGCAAAATATTGAATAAGGTTGAAGTGCCCTAATGTAAACAATTTGTTTACTATTTATGTATTACTGAATGGAAACAACTGATTTATTAAAAAAAGTCCGTCAGATTGAAATAAAGACGCGCGGATTGTCCAATAATATTTTTGCAGGCCAGTATCACTCGGCTTTCAAAGGTAGAGGTATGGCTTTTTCCGAAGTGCGTGAATATCAGTTTGGTGACGATATACGCGACATAGACTGGAATGTAACGGCTCGTTTTCATAAACCCTTTGTGAAGGTGTTTGAAGAAGAACGTGAATTGACTGTAATGTTGCTGGTAGATGTTTCCGGTAGTCTGGAGTTCGGTACTGTGAAGCAGATGAAGAAAGATATGGTGACGGAAATAGCTGCAACATTGGCTTTTTCCGCCATTCAAAATAATGATAAAATCGGTGTCATCTTCTTTTCAGACCGGATAGAAAAGTTTATTCCACCCAAGAAGGGACGTAAACATATACTATATATCATTCGCGAATTGCTTGATTTCCGTCCGGAAAGTCGCCGGACCAATATCCGTCTCGGCTTGGAGTATCTTACGAATGTTATGAAGCGTCGTTGTACGGCTTTTGTCTTATCGGACTTCATCGACCAGGAGAGTTTTAAAAATGCCATGACTATTGCCAATCGGAAGCATGATGTTGTGGCTATTCAGGTATATGACCGCCGTGTAGAGGAGTTGCCTGCTGTGGGGCTGATGAAAATAAAAGATGCGGAAACGGGTCACGAACAATGGATTGATACTTCTTCGCGTGCCGTACGGCGTGCTCATCGTGATTGGTGGGTGAATAAGCAGACGGAACTGAATGATACATTTACTAAGAGCAATGTAGATAATGTGTCAGTACGTACGGACCAGGATTATGTGAAAGCATTGATGAATTTATTTGCGAAAAGAAACTAATCGGAGAATGAAAAGATATTTATTTCTGATAACGCTGTTGACAGCATTGACGGGTAGGATAATAGCCCAGTCGGTGACAGTGGATGCTACAATTGATTCCTTGCAAATCCTTATAGGGGAGCAGGCCAAGATTAAGCTTCAGGTTTCATTGGACACTGATAAGCGCGCTATTCTTCCTGCCTATACTGATACTTTGGTGCGTGGAGTGGAAATTGTTGATATAGCCAAGCCCGATACACAGATGCTGAATGACGGCAGGCGCTCGTTGATAACTCAGGAGTACACCGTAACTTCCTTTGACTCGGCATTATATTATCTGCCCCCAATGGAGGTGCTTGTTGATAATAAGGCATATCGCTCCAAAGCTTTGGCATTGAAAGTGTATTCCATGCCGGTAGATACGTTGCATCCCGATCAGTTTTTTGGTCCTAAACCCGTAATGAAAGCACCTTTTGCATGGGAAGACTGGTATATGTCTATCGCTTGTGCTGTATTATTTGTGCCATTCCTGTTGCTGCTTATCTATCTTGTGAAACGTATTCGCGATAACAAACCGATAATTCGCAAGGTGAAGGTAGAACCGAAACTGCCGCCGCATCAGTTGGCTATGCAGGAAATAGAACGCATCAAAGGTGAGAAAGTATGGCAGAAAGGACAATCGAAGGAGTATTATACAGAATTGACAGATGCTATTCGTACTTATATAAAAGACCGTTTCGGTTTCAATGCATTGGAAATGACTTCCTCTGAAATCATTGATAAACTATTGGAAATGAATGATAAAAATGCAATATCGGATTTGCGTATCCTGTTCCAAACCGCGGATCTAGTGAAGTTTGCCAAACATAATCCACTGATGAATGAGAATGATGCAAATTTGATTAATGCGATTGACTTTATCAATGAAACAAAGGAAAAAGAAGATGAAAATGCCAAGCCGCAGCCTACTGAAATTACTATCATTGAAAAACGTTCCTTGCGTACCAAGATACTGCTTGGGGCAGGTATCGTTGCTTTAACGGCAGCACTTGCCGGTTCACTGATATATATAGGTTTGGAGCTGTATAACTATTTTGCCTGAGAGTAAAAGCAGGGAGATACGCTTCAATCATAAATCATAATTTGTAAAATTGTAAATATCATGGTTTTTGCCAATATTGAATATTTATTTTTGCTGCTGTTGCTTATACCTTATATAGTATGGTATATCATGAGGCGGAAGAATAGTGAAGCCACGCTTCAAATTTCAGACGCTCGTGTATATGCGCATGCTCCTAAGAGCTATAAGAATTACTTGCTGCATGCACCATTTGCATTGAGGATAATAGCTTTAGTTTTGATTATTCTCGTTTTAGCCAGGCCGCAAACTACTGATAGCTGGCAGAATAGTGAAATAGAGGGTATTGATATAATGCTTGCCATAGACGTTTCCACCAGTATGTTGGCTGAAGATTTGAAGCCGAATCGCCTGGAAGCGGCCAAGGATGTGGCGGCAGAGTTTATCAATGGCCGTCCGAATGACAATGTCGGCATCACGCTATTCGCCGGAGAAAGTTTTACGCAATGTCCGTTGACGGTAGATCATGCCGTGCTTTTAAATTTGATAAAGGACGTAAAATGTGGTCTTATTGAGGATGGTACGGCAGTGGGTATGGGTATTGCCAATGCGGTTACCCGGCTGAAAGACAGCAAAGCCAAATCGAAAGTGATTATTCTTTTAACAGACGGCACGAATAATAGAGGAGATATTTCTCCGTTGACGGCTGCCGAGATAGCTAAAAGTTTCGGTATCCGTGTTTATACTATCGGTGTAGGTACTAACGGTATGGCTCCATATCCTTATCCGGTAGGTGGAACTGTGCAGTATGTCAATATGCCGGTTGAGATTGACGAAAAGACCCTGACACAAATTGCCGGAACAACGGATGGTAATTATTTTCGCGCTACGAGCAATTCGAAGTTGAAAGAGGTATACGAGGAAATAGATAAGCTGGAGAAAACGAAACTGAACGTAAAAGAATACAGCAAGCGCCAGGAAGAGTATCGCTGGTTTGCTCTGGCAGCTTTCTTATGTGTGCTGTTGGAAGTTCTGTTACGTAATTCAATATTGAAGAAGATACCGTAGTATACGCATCCTTTTTCTCAGGATATTGTATCTTGTACAAGTTTAGTAAATAGTAAATCGTAAAAATAATAAATAAAGAAATGTTTCGATTTGAAGAACCTGCATATTTGTACTTGTTGCTGTTGTTGCCCTTGTTAGCAGCCTTCTACTTGTATTCCAATTATCGGAGACGGAAGAATATCCGCAAATTCGGTGATCCGGAACTGATGGCACAGTTGATGCCGGACGTATCCAAATATCGTCCGGATGTGAAGTTTTGGATGGTATTTGTTGTTATCGGTCTGTTTTCTGTATTGTTGGCGCGTCCGCAGTTTGGTTCTAAACTGGAAACAGTGAAGCGTCAGGGAGTTGAAGTGATGATTGCATTGGATATTTCCAATTCGATGCTGGCACAAGACGTACAGCCCAGTCGTTTGCAGAAGGCAAAGAGACTTGTAGCGCAGTTGGTGGATAAAATGGAGAATGATAAAGTAGGTATGATTGTTTTTGCGGGTGATGCATTTACACAGCTTCCTATTACAAGCGATTATATATCAGCCAAGATGTTTTTGGAGTCTATAGATCCTTCATTGATTTCCAAACAAGGTACAGCAATTGGGGCAGCCATTAATTTGGCCTCCCGTAGTTTTACTCCGCAAGAGGGGGTAGGGCGTGCAGTGATTGTCATTACTGATGGTGAAAATCATGAAGGTGGTGCAGTGGAAGCTGCTAAAGATGCCGCAGAAAAAGGTATTCAGGTGAATGTTCTTGGCGTAGGTATGCCTGAGGGAGCTCCCATCCCGGCAGAAGGGACAAATGATTATCGTCGCGACCGTGACGGGAACGTGATTGTAACCCGTTTGAACGAACAGATGTGCCAGGAGATAGCTAAGGCGGGCAATGGTATCTATGTGCGTGTAGATAATACAAATGGCGCTCAAAAGGCGATTAGCCGGGAAATTAATAAAATGGCGAAAGCTGATGTGGAAACACAGGTATACACAGAGTTTAATGAGCAGTTCCAGGCTGTGGCATGGATTATTCTGTTGCTTTTGTTGGCAGAAATGCTGGTATTGGAGCGCAAGAACCCTCTGTTCCGTAATATTCATTTGTTTTCCAATAAGAAATGATGCGTATGTTACAGAAAAAATATATAAGCTTTTTTTTATTGCTGCTAATGGCAGCTACAGCTTCGGCTCAGAAAGCCGAACGTGATTTTATCCGTAAAGGGAACCGTTTTTTTAAAGATAGCGTGTATGTGGATGCGGAGGTAAATTATCGTAAAGCTTTGGAGACGAATCCTCAGTCTACAGTCTCAATGTTTAATTTGGGGAATACATTGGCTCAGCAGAATAAACTGCAAGAGGCTATGGAACAATATGTTGCCGCTACAAAAATAGAAAAGGACAAGAATGATTTAGCGCAAATCTATCATAATATGGGGGTGATTTTTCAATCACAGAAAGATTATGGCAAAGCGGTAGAAGCATATAAGCAGTCATTACGTAATAACCCGAAAGATGATGAAACACGTTATAATTTGGCTTTGGCGCAAAAGATGCTGAAAGACCAGCAGCAGAATCAGCAAAACCAGGACCAGAATAAACAGCAGCAACAGGACCAGCAGGAGGATAAAAAGGACCAAAATAAAGATCAACAGCAGAATAAAGACCAACAACAACCGCCGCAACCACAGAAAAAGGACAGTGAGATGTCTAAAGAGAATGCTGAACAGCTTTTAAATTCTGTGATGCAAGATGAAAAAGATGTGCAGGATAAAGTAAAGAAACAGCAGGTTATTCAAGGTGGTCGTTTGGAAAAAGATTGGTAATAAATATAACAGGAAGTAATATATGAGAAAAATAATTGTCTTATGGATGGTGCTGATGATAGTCAGTTTGCGTGCTTTTGCAGATAGCAAGGTTTCGTTTACTGCATCTGCACCTGATGTTGTGGCAGTAGGTGATCAATTCAGGCTGTCATATACAGTGACCACACAGAAAGTGAGAGATTTCCGGGCTCCTTCTATAAAAGGTTTTGATGTACTGATGGGTCCCAGTCGTTCACAACAAAAGAATGTGCAAGTTATCAATGGGCAGACAACCTCTACAAGTAGCATAACATTTACTTATATATTGATGGCTACGGCTGAAGGTAGTTTTACTATACCCGGGGCTACTATAACGGCAGAGGGCAATCAGATGGTTTCCAATTCTGTGCACGTAAAAGTTCTTCCTGCTGATAGAACAAATGGAGGGGCTTCCGGAAATAGTGGAAGACAAAGTGGTTCTGCAAGTCGTGCTTCATCAGGAACATCAGTATCGAATAACGATTTGTTTATTACAGCTACTGCCAATAAGACGAACCTGTATGAGCAAGAGGCTCTCTTGTTAACATATAAGATATATACTTTAGTAGACTTGAGAGGTTTTGACAACGTGAAACTTCCCGATTTTAAAGGGTTTCATTCTCAGGAAGTCGAATTGCCTAATGACCGTAAATGGAGTCTTGAACACTATAAAGGAAGAAACTATCAGACGACCGTATACCGTCAATTTGTATTATTTCCGCAACAACCGGGAAAAATAACGATTGATGCGGCACGTTTTGATGCATCTATAGCCAAGGTTACTCATGTGGACGATCCTTTCGAAGCTTTCTTCAATGGTGGTTCTAATTACGTAGAAGTGAAGAAGACATTAATGACCCCTAAATTGGTTGTTGATGTAGAAGCTTTACCGGATGGTAAGCCTTCGGGATTTTCCGGAGGAGTGGGAGAATTCAGTATTTCTTCTTCTATAAATAGTACGAATGTTAAGACAAACGATGCTGTTACTGTGAGGCTTGTTATTTCGGGTACGGGTAATCTGAAATTAATCTCTACTCCGGAAGTTAAATTCCCAGAAGACTTTGAAGTCTATGACCCGAAGGTTGATAATAAGTTCCGTTTGACAAATGCCGGACTCTCCGGCAGTCAGGTGATTGAGTATCTTGCCATTCCCCGTAATGCGGGAACATATAAGATTCCTGCTGTAAAGTTCAGCTATTTCGATATTAAATCTCGTACATACAAGACTTTAACGACCGAGGAATACGAACTCCATGTAGAAAAGGGAAGTGGTAATGCAGCTCAGACTATTGCCAATTTTACTAATAAAGAAGATTTGAAAGTTTTGAATGAGGACATACGTTATATCAAGCAGAATAACGTAACTCTTTCCCAAAAAGGAGATTTCTTCTTCGGTTCTTTGGCTTATTGGCTGTTTTACATAGTGCCCGGCATTGCATTTGTCCTGTTCTTCATTGTTTATCGTAAACAGATTGCAGCCAATGCCAATGTTGCTAAAATGCGTACGAAGAAAGCAAATAAGGTTGCTGTGAAACGTATGAAGTTAGCGGGGAAATTGTTGGCAGATAACAAGAAAGATGCATTTTATGATGAAGTATTGAAAGCATTGTGGGGATATATTAGCGATAAATTGAGTATTCCGGTTTCACGTTTATCTAAAGATAATGTCGAGGGAGAGCTTCTCAATTACGGTGTTGATGATGCACTGATAAAAGATTTCCTTGATGCATTGAACAATTGTGAGTTTGCCCGTTTTGCTCCCGGAGATGATAATCAGGCTATGGATAAAGTTTATTCAGATTCTTTGGAAGTTATCAGTAAAATGGAAAACTCTATAAAACATTAAATTGGGAGGATGTATAATGATGAAGAAAGTAATATCCTTAGTATTTGGTCTACTGATAGGATTAGCTGTTTGGGCGCAAGGAACGGCAGATACTTCGGCTTCTGCCAAAGATTCTGTGTCTATAGGTTCGCATACGGAATTTTCTGCAACTAAATCAGCTGACAATGTTACGAAAGCACAAGGTGACAGTGCATATATGCGTAATGATTATGCTTCTGCCATTCAAATATATGAGAGCTTATTAAAAAAAGGTGAAGCTGCTGAAGTTTATTATAATTTGGGTAATAGCTATTATAAAGCAGACGATATAGCAAAGGCAATTTTAAATTATGAACGCGCTTTGTTATTGCAACCGGGTAATGCAGATATTCGCGCTAATTTGGAAATAGCACGTTCCAAGACGATAGATAAGGTAGTTTCTGTACCTGATATATTTTTTGTAGCTTGGGTTAAGTCGTTGACAAATTGTTTAAGTGTAGATGCTTGGGCTAAATTAGGTATTGTGTTTTTTATTCTTTTGCTTATCTCGTTTTCCCTATTCTTTTTTTCCAAACAGATTATCTGGAAAAAAAGCGGGTTTATAGCGGGAATTCTATTTTTGGTATTTACTGTACTAAGTAATATTTTTGCTTCGGAGCAGAAAAGTGAATTACTGGATAGGAATGATGCAATAGTCTTGTCTCCCAGTGTTACAGTACGGAGTACTCCCAGTGAAAGTGGTACTGGTTTATTCGTTCTGCATGAAGGGCATAAAATTGAAATTAAAGATAATTCCATGCGCGAATGGAAAGAGATTCGCTTGGAAGATGGTAAGGTAGGGTGGATTCCTGCTTCTGCGATAGAAGTGATTTAAGAGTATCCATTGCTAAATATAGAAGCCCGTATGAAATAAAGGAAACTATTTCCTTTTACTTCATACGGGTTCTTTTTGTATTTATGAGAATGTTAAACATATAATGGAAAAATACAGATAAATAGTTTGTTTTATCTTTTTTTTTCCTTAAGTTTATAGCGTGATAAAGAAATAACAAAGTATTAACCATTAAATTTATGAATATGAGAACGATAACATTTAATGAACTCCGTAAGATTAAAGACTCATTACCTAGTGGTAGTATGCATAGAATAGCCGATGAACTTGGACTTAATGTTGACACTGTAAGAAACTTCTTTGGCGGTCATAACTTTAAGGAGGGTAAAAGTGTTGGAATTCACTTAGAACCTGGTCCGGATGGCGGTTTAGTAATGATTGATGACACTACCGTTCTTGATCGGGCTTTAAAAATTTTAGATGAAATGGCAGGTGAAACTGCTGAACCTGTTCAGGCTTAAGAAAAGAAAGTAAAGAAGGATCCCAATTGCTGAGAAACAATTGGGATTTCTTGTTTGTTTTGTAAATAAATATAATAGACGACTTATGGAAGATAAATTAGTAACATTAGCGATTCTTACGTATGCTAAGGCACAAATACTAAAGAATGTTCTCGAAAATGAAGGTATTGAGACTTACATCCATAATGTAAATCAAATACAGCCGGTTGTATCTTCCGGTGTGCGTGTTCGTATAAAAGAAAGCGATCTACCGCATGCTTTGAAAATTACGGAAAGTTCGGCATGGTTGTCCGAAGAAGTAGTGGGAGAGAAGATGCCCCAAATAGAGAAAGGCAGTAATAAGGTCTTGATTCCTGTCGATTTTTCAAGTTATTCATTGAAAGCATGTGAGTTCGGTTTTAATTTTGCAAAAAACATAGATGCTGAAGTAGTTTTGCTTCATGTATATTTTACACCTATCTATGCGACTTCATTGCCATACGGTGATGTTTTTAATTATCAGTTGAGTGATGAAGAGAATGTCCGGAATATATTGCAGAAAGTACATTCGGATTTGAATGCTTTGTCCGATAAAGTAAAAGCTAAAGTTACATCCGGAGAGTTTCCTGATATAAAATACACTTGCGTATTGAGAGAAGGCATTCCAGAAGAAGAGATATTACGCTATTCTAAAGAAAATCGTCCGAGAATTATCATCATGGGAACGCGTGGTAAGAATCAGAAAGATATTGATTTGATTGGTAGTGTAACCGCTGAAGTTATCGAGCGTAGTCGCGTACCGGTTTTAGCCATTCCGGAGAATACACCGTTCAAAGAATTTAACGCTGTAAAACGTATTGCATTTATTACGAATTTTGACCAGCGCGATTTGATAGCTTTTGATTCATTAATTAATAGTTTAAAGCCATTTTGCTTCTCTGTTTCTTTAATACACTTAGCTGATGTAAAAGACACTTGGAATGAGATAAAGTTGGGTGGCATTAAAGAGTATTTCCAAAAACAGTATCCGCAATTGGAAATTCATTATGATGTAGTGAAGAATGATGATTTCCTTAATAGCTTGGATGAATATATTAAAACTAATCACATAGATATTATTACATTGACATCATATAAGCGAAATATATTTTCTCGTTTGTTTAATCCAGGAATTGCCAGAAAAATGATTTTCCATTCTGATACACCATTGTTGGTTATCTATGGGCGGCCTAATTGAAATGATAATTTTAATCTGTCTAGGTAAGGATGTGGGCTACCGCTAAATGCTGAATTAGTTTTAGTGGAGTCCACTTATTTTTTATCTTTTCATGGTTATACTATTACATGTCCCATTTCCTATGTTTATGATGTAATATCAATATTATGTTTAATATGTAACACCATAAACTAAAATAAACCTTTATCCTTTATCCTTTATCCTTCTCTAATTTGGAAGAAAATTATACCAAAGATAGCTTACATATTCAAGCTATCTTTGGTATAGTAGCAATTCAATTATTGCATCAATTTTTCTATTTCATCAAATTCAGGACCCATTTGTAAGTTATAATAAACTCTGTATAATCCATTTAGCCACAAATCTTTCTGTTCAGGTTTCAGTTCTCTTGCTTTTTCATAATTAGGTCTTGCCTTTTCATAGAAAACTTTCAGTGTAGCTTGGTCTTCTTTGTATTTTGGATTATTGACATCAGTAGTAGCTTTTTCAGAGAAATCCTGAGCTTGCAGGCAATAGATTAAGCCCAAGTTGGAATATGCTTCTGCATAGTTAGGATCTACTTCAATGGTTTTGTTGTAGAATTCAATGGCTTTTTCATAATCTTTCATGTTATGATAAAGGTATCCTTTTACGTACAAATAGAATGTGTTATTAGGATCTTTAGCCAACATATCATCTGCAAACTGCATTGCTTCGTCAAACTTATTATTATTGCTATAATAATCAATCAGATGTCCAAAGAAGAATGAATGTTCAGGATACTTTTGAATACCATCTTTTAAGGAAGCGATCCACTTGACAGTATCACCTTGAGCTTTCAATGCTGTAGAAATAAATTCCATGGCATATTTACCCACTTCTTTGTCCTCCTTTGCATAAGGTGCATATTTCAACACGCTTGGATAATCTTCCATTTTGGCTGCAGCTAAGCTTGCATAATAAGCAATTTGGGGCAATACAGTATCTGTTTGAAGCAGATTCTCCTTTTCAAACATAGGATTGATGGCAATGTCTACATAAGTTGCGAAGAAATCCAAAGCCTCTTTATTCTTATCTAAATTAAAGAACTGGATACCACCGTTAATCAGGTTGGGACGCGCAGCTAATATAGCAGCACTGTTCGATCTTCTGAACTTATTTTTGATTTTACCTTTTTCGTTAGGAATCTGTGCAAGTTCATCGCATTTAAAGTAGTATTTGCACATATTCAGTGCGCTGTTATACACTTTAAGAGTATCATAAGGCTTTCTTAAATAAGCATTCTCCATTTCCTTTTCATTGATTCTCTTTTGAATAAAGCCGGCTACATCCCATGTTTCGGCGTTGTCTTTGGTTTCAGCATTGTTCAGAGCTTCATTGATGAGCTTCTCTGCTTGTGCAAAATCCGGTTTTACGTCGTTAGCGATGCTTTTTGCCTCTTTCACGCTCTTTTCCTGAGCGAAGGTAAAGCCTGCCGCAAGTAGTAAAACCATTGAAAATAATACTCTTTTCATGATTGTAGAAAATTTTAAATTAATATTGTGTCTATTCTTCATTTTCATTGTTTACTATATCGTTCTGAGTTTTTTCTGATGCATCGCTATCCTCTTCTGCAATGATATCCTCTTCGGTTTCCGAGGTAACTTTACATACGGAGCCAATTTCATCATTACGTTTTTCAAGATTAATCAGTCGTACTCCCTGCGTAGCACGTCCCATTATACGAACATCTGCTACTTTCAGACGGATGGTGATACCTGATTTATTTATAATCATTAAATCATTCTCATCTGTTACAGACTTGATTGTTACCAGTTTACCGGTTTTATCGGTGATATTCATAGTTTTTACACCTTTACCGCCACGGTTCGTCTTACGATAATCCTCAATATCGGAACGCTTACCATATCCTTGTTCTGACACAACCATGATTGTCTCAGTTTCAGGGTCTTTGATACAAATCATTCCGACAACTTCGTCTTGTCCGTCTTCATCAAGCGTCATGCCGCGTACACCGGTAGCTGTACGTCCCATTACGCGTACGGCACTTTCGTGGAAACGGATGGCACGTCCGTTACGATTGGCAATGATAATCTCATTGTCACCGTTAGTCATGCGCACTTCAATTACGCGGTCATCTTCGCGGATTGTAATGGCATTGACACCATTTTGGCGAGGACGGGAATATTGTTCGAGCAATGTTTTCTTAATGACGCCATTCTTTGTGCAGAACAGTACATAATGACTGTTAATGAAATCCTGATCGTTCAGGTTCTTCACGCGCAGGTATGCATTTACGGCGTCATCAGAGTCTATATTCAACAGGTTCTGAATGGCGCGTCCCTTAGAGTTTTTGGTTCCTTCGGGTATCTCATATACTTTCAGCCAATAGCACTTACCTTTTTGAGTGAAGAACATCATGGTATTGTGCATTGTTGCAGGATATATATGTTCTACAAAGTCCTCATCGCGTGTCTCTGTTCCCTTAGAACCTACCCCACCGCGGTTTTGGGCACGGAATTCGCTTAACGGCGTACGCTTGATATATCCCATATGAGAAATGGTAATAATCATTTCATCGTCTGCATAGAAATCTTCCGGGTTGAATTCTTCCGATGAATAAACTATTTCAGAGCGGCGTTCATCACCGTATTTAGTTTTAATCTCGATTAATTCATCTTTGATAACCTTGCGGCAGAGTTCGTCGTTAACGAGGATTTCTTCCAGATAAGCAATCTGCTTTTGGATTTCCTCATACTCGGCATGGAGTTGGTCCTGCATGAGTCCGGTTAACTGGCGCAGACGCATTTCTACGATGGCGCGCGATTGGATTTCAGTCAATTCAAAACGCTCCATCAAACCGCTGATTGCGTCATTCGGAGTTTTGGCGGCACGGATGATTTTGATTACCTCGTCAATATTGTCCGATGCGATAATCAAACCTTCTAAGATATGGGCACGTTCTTTAGCTTTACGCAAATCATATTGTGTACGGCGGATAACTACGTCGTGACGATGCTCTACGAAATACTTGATGAGGTCTTTCAGGTTCAGCAAGCGAGGACGTCCGTGTACCAATGCTACGTTGTTTACGCCGAAAGAAGTCTGCAACAATGTCATTTTGTAGAGCTTGTTCAGCACTACACTGGCGTTGGCATCGCGTTTTACGTCGATGACGATGCGCATACCTTCGCGGTCAGACTCGTCGTTGGCATTGGAAATGCCCTCTATCTTCTTTTCGTTGGCCAAATCGGCGATGGATTTGATTAATTCGGCCTTATTTACTCCGTAAGGGATTTCGGTTACAACGATTTTGTCATGCGTGGAAGATGCTTCAATCTCAGCCTTGGCGCGCATTACAACACGTCCGCGACCGGTCATGTAGGCTTCGCGCACACCGCTCATACCATATATATAACCGCCTGTCGGGAAGTCGGGAGCTTTGACGTAAGTCATCAAATCTTCGATGTCGATATCATTGTTGTCGATATATGCGACGCAGGCATCTATCACTTCGGACAGATTATGGGTCGGCATATTCGTAGCCATACCTACGGCGATACCGGAAGCACCGTTGACAAGAAGATTCGGAATGCGGGTTGGCATTACGGTGGGTTCCAGCAACGAGTCGTCGAAGTTGGTTTGCATGTCTACAGTCTCTTTATCAAGATCCTGCATCATTTCTTCTCCAATCTTTTGCAAGCGGCATTCCGTGTAACGCATGGCGGCTGCGCTGTCACCGTCCACAGAACCGTAGTTGCCTTGTCCGTCTACAAGCATGTAGCGCATAGCCCACGGCTGTGCCATACGGACGAGAGCGCCATATACGGATGAGTCACCGTGCGGGTGATATTTTCCTAATACCTCACCGACAACTCTCGCAGATTTCTTATAGGGTTTATCCGACGTATTTCCCAGTCCCATCATACCGAAAAGAATTCTTCGGTGAACAGGTTTAAAACCATCTCTAACATCCGGAAGGGCACGTGAAACAATGACCGACATGGAGTAGTCAATGTACGATGACTTCATTTCCTCCTCGATGTTAATCTTTATAATTCTGTCTTGTTCAAGCATTTAAAAAGATTATTAATTATACATTTGCGGGTTTGTGAAAAACCACGCTAAAGTACTGCTTTTTTACGATATACAAAAGTTTTCCCTCATAAACTTTGTTGCAGATTTCCATGCTTGAAACCCCGTTTGGATGTATGGTTTTCCGTTTGATGTATAATCGGTTAAAAATAAGACAGATACAAGTACCAGAAAGATACCTCCCTTTGGTACTCGGTGTACCTTACTAAGGTACGAGCCGTACCAAGCTTAGGTATATGAAGTTTCTTAGGTTGGTACATCGAATACCAACCGTTGGTACGGATGAAATTCCCACGTATTATAATATAATGTGTAGGGCGAACCGGAAAGATGTGATTTATGGCACGGGATTTGTATATTATTAATCCAGTTTATGGTATGCAATATAAAGAAATGCGTATCTTTGTCAGTCAAAACCTTTAATTAAGGAGATAAAAATTATATGAACAATCAATTTTCACAAAGAGTTTCTGATATTATAACTTATAGCAAGGAGGAAGCCAACCGACTGAGAAATAGATATATCGGCCCGGAGCATCTTCTGCTCGGCATGCTACGTGACGGCGGAGGAAAAGCTATCGAGATATTGATGAAACTCGATATAGACTTGAAGCAAGTAAAAAAGCGCATTGAAAGCTTCTTGAGAGATGCCGAAGACGATACCCTATTGCCCGATGCGGATGTGCCATTGTCGCCAATGGCCGCTAAGATATTGAAGATGTGCATTCTGGAAGCGCGCATTTTAAAGAGTGCAACAGCCGATGCCGAACATGTGTTGTTGGCTATACTGAAGGATGGCGACAACCTGGCTGCTACCGTTCTGGAAGAAAACCGGGTGAATTATCAAGCTGTATTTGAACAGCTTACAATGCAATCTACCAACCCGAATGCTGGTATGGGATTTCCGGAAGAAGAGGAAGAAGACGATGAAGACATGAATATGTCCCATCCCTCTCGCAATGCAGGACAGGGCGCGGCTTCTTCTGCACAGACTGCATCGAAGAAGTCTTCCAATGATACTCCGGTCCTGGATAACTTCGGTACGGACATGACACGTGCGGCAGAAGAAGGCAAGCTCGATCCGGTTGTAGGGCGTGAGCGTGAGATAGAACGCTTGGCGCAGATATTGAGTCGTCGTAAGAAAAACAACCCGGTGCTGATTGGTGAGCCGGGTGTCGGCAAGTCGGCTATTGTAGAGGGATTGGCACTGCGTATCGTTCAAAAGAAAGTATCCCGTATCTTGTTTGACAAGCGGGTGGTAATGCTCGATATGGCCTCTGTTGTAGCCGGAACCAAATACCGCGGACAGTTTGAAGAGCGCATTCGTTCCATTATCAACGAGTTGCAGAAGAATCCGAACGTAATCTTGTTCATAGACGAGATTCATACTATTGTAGGCGCCGGTGCGGCTGCCGGTTCTATGGATGCAGCCAATATGTTGAAGCCGGCTTTGGCTCGCGGCGAAATACAATGTATCGGTGCTACCACGCTTGACGAATACAGAAAGAATATCGAGAAAGACGGTGCTTTGGAGCGTCGTTTTCAGAAAGTTATAGTAGAACCCACTACTCCGGAAGAAACGCTACAGATACTGAGAAACATAAAAGAGAAGTACGAAGACCACCATAACGTGAGCTATACGGACGAAGCGTTAGAGGCATGTGTCAAGTTGGCAGAGCGTTATATAACCGACCGTAACTTCCCGGATAAAGCCATTGATGCTTTGGACGAAGCCGGTTCGCGTGTGCATCTGACGAACATTAATGTTCCCAAAGAGATTGAAGAGCAGGAAAAGCTGATAGAAGACGCACGTGTTTTGAAGGCTGAAGCCGTAAAGTCGCAGAACTTTGAACTGGCTGCCAGTTATCGGGATAGAGAGAAAGAACTTTCCGCTCGCCTGGATGAAATGAAAGAGGAATGGGAAGCACGTCTCAAAGACGACCGTCAGCTCGTTGGAGAGGAAGAAATAGCCAATGTCATATCGATGATGTCCGGTATTCCGGTGCAACGTATGGCTCAGGCGGAAGGTCTTAAGCTTGCAGGTATGAAAGAAGATTTGCAGGCAAAAGTTGTGGCTCAGGATGCTGCGATAGAGAAACTTACCAAAGCCATCCTGCGCAGCCGTGTAGGCTTGAAAGACCCTAACCACCCTATCGGAACGTTTATGTTTCTCGGTCCTACCGGCGTGGGTAAAACGCATTTGGCCAAGCAGTTGGCTAAATATATGTTTGGCTCCAGCGATGCGCTGATACGCATTGATATGAGCGAATATATGGAGAAATATACGGTGTCCCGTATGATTGGAGCGGCCCCGGGGTATGTCGGTTATGAGGAAGGCGGACAGTTGACAGAGAAGGTACGCCGGAAGCCTTATTCCATAGTGTTGTTGGACGAAATTGAAAAAGCTCACCCGGATGTGTTCAATATCTTGTTGCAGGTGTTGGACGAGGGACGTCTTACTGACAATTATGGCAGAACGATTGACTTTAAGAATACAGTCATCATCATGACCTCCAATATCGGTACCCGCCAGTTGAAAGAGTTCGGTCGTGGCGTAGGTTTTGCGGCACAGGCACGTACGGATGATAACGAGTACTCGCGCAGTGTGATTCAGAAAGCATTGAACAAGACCTTTGCTCCTGAGTTCCTGAACCGTCTGGATGAAATCATAACGTTTGACCAGCTTTCGTTGGATGCCATTACGAAGATTGTGGATATAGAGCTGAAAGGTTTGTATGAACGGATTGAAGCTATTGGCTATAAGATGGTTGTAGATGATGAAGCCAAGAGATTCCTTGCTGCCAAAGGCTACGATGTGCAGTTTGGCGCCCGTCCGTTGAAGCGTGCCATTCAGAATTATCTGGAAGACGGACTTTCGGAGCTGATTGTGTCTGCCGGATTACAGCCCGGTGATACGGTTAATGTTTCTGTCGATAAGGAAAAAGACGAGTTGAGTATAACCAAAGCTTAACAAGCCTTTATAATAAAACAGTCAAAATGTCAGTTCTCCGGGACTGGCATTTTTTTTGTGTTCAGTTTGCCAAAACAATAAAAATACAAATCTAAAAATATAAACTTAGTATGCAAAAAGGAAATATTGGGGTAACTACAGAGAATATCTTCCCCGTTATCAAAAAGTTTTTGTACAGTGACCATGAAATCTTCCTTCGTGAGTTAGTCTCTAATGCCGTCGATGCTACCCAGAAACTTAAAACACTGGCTTCTATCGGTGAGTTTAAGGGTGAACTCGGTGATTTGACCGTGCATGTGTCTTTAGGCAAGGATACGATTACCGTATCCGATCGTGGTATCGGCCTGACGGCAGAAGAAATAGATAAATACATCAATCAGATTGCATTCTCGGGAGCCAACGACTTCCTGGAGAAATATAAGAATGATGCCAATGCCATTATCGGTCATTTCGGACTTGGCTTTTACTCGGCTTTTATGGTTGCCAAGAAGGTCGAAATCATCACCAAATCCTATCAGGATGGTGCTAAAGCCGTGAAATGGACTTGCGACGGTAGTCCGGAGTTTACCATCGAAGATACGGACAAGGCAGAACGCGGTACGGATATCGTTCTTTATATAGACGACGATTGCAAGGAATTCCTTGAAGAAGCGCGCATCTCTTCTCTTTTGAAGAAGTATTGCAGCTTCCTTCCTGTTCCCGTTGCATTCGGCAAGAAAAAAGAATGGAAAGACGGCAAGCAGGTTGAAACATCCGAAGATAACATCATCAACAACGCTAATCCATTGTGGACGCTGAAGCCCAGCGAATTAAAAGACGAGGATTACAAGAAGTTCTATCGCGACCTCTATCCGATGTCCGATGAACCCTTGTTCTGGATACATCTGAACGTGGATTATCCGTTCCATCTTACTGGTATTCTGTACTTCCCGAAGGTAAAGAGCAATATAGAGTTGAACAAGAACAAAATCCAGCTTTATTGCAATCAGGTCTATGTAACGGACTCTGTAGAGGGTATTGTTCCAGACTTTCTGACATTGCTGCACGGTGTACTCGATTCGCCGGATATTCCGCTGAACGTATCCCGTTCCTATTTGCAAAGTGACTCCAATGTGAAGAAAATCTCTACATATATTACGAAGAAAGTATCCGACCGCTTACAATCCATATTCAAGAACGACCGTAAGCAATTTGAAGAGAAGTGGAACGATTTGAAAATCTTCATCAACTACGGAATGCTCACACAAGAGGATTTCTATGATAGGGCAAAGGATTTCGCCCTTCTTTCCGATACGGACGACAAGTATTATACCTTCGAAGAGTATAAGACCTTGATAAAGGATAGCCAGACGGATAAGGATGGCAATCTGATTTATCTGTATGCCAACAACAAAGACGAGCAATACAGCTATATCGAGGCTGCCAAGAATAAGGGATATAATGTGCTGTTGATGGGCGGCCAGCTTGATGTTGCCATGGTAAGCATGCTGGAGCAAAAGTTCGAGAAAGTGCGTTTCACCCGTGTAGACAGTGATGTCGTTGACAATCTGATAGTGAAGGAAGACAAGGCGAAAGATGCCTTGGAAGCCGATAAACAGGAGGTTCTCTCTGTTATCTTCAAGAGCCAGTTGCCGCAGATAGAAAAAACAGAGTTCAATGTAATGGCTCAAGCCTTGGGTGAAAATGCTTCACCGGTCATGATTACTCAAAGCGAGTACATGCGTCGTATGAAAGAAATGGCTAATATCCAGGCAGGAATGAGTTTCTATGGCGAAATGCCGGACATGTTCAACCTGGTATTGAATGCCGACCATAAACTGGTAAAGGAGATTCTGGCTGATGAAGACAAGGAATGTGCGGCTGCCGTTGCTCCGATTCAAAAAGAAATGGACGATGTAAATACTCGTCGTAATGAATTGAAAAAGAAGCAGGAGGGCAAGAAAGACGAGGACATTCCTACAGCCGAAAAGGATGAGGTAAATGATTTGGATAAGAAGTGGGAAGATTTGAAAAACCGGAAAAATGGATTGTTTGCCGACTATGCCGCTCAGAATAAGGTTGTCCGTCAACTTATTGATTTGGCATTGCTTCAAAATGGCATGTTGAAAGGTGAAGCTTTGAATAATTTTGTAAAGAGAAGCATCGATTTGATTAAATAAGCCCCTTTAGATTTCTATTATAACAGGGCATTGCAGCTAATATGAGTTGTAATGCCCTTTTTTTGTCTGTTTTTTCGTAATAGGTCTGTTTTTTTTCGTTGGATACGAGGTTTTTGGAAACAATTGTCTATATTTGAGCATTGAATAAATTAGTATATTTCACTCGAAACCGTATTCATGAAAAGATTTTTTTTGTTTTTGTCAGTCTGTTTATTGCTTCTGCCGTTTGTGCAAGCTCAGAAAGTAGGACTTGTTTTGAGTGGCGGAGGTGCGAAAGGCATGACCCATATCGGTATCATTCGCGCTTTGGAGGAAAACAATATTCCTATCGACTACATTACGGGTACTTCTATGGGAGCTATCATAGGTTCACTCTATGCTATGGGATACTCTCCCGATGATATGGAGGCTTTATTGCGTTCCGAAGACTTCAAACGCTGGTATTCAGGACAGGTAGAACCCGAATACGGGTATTATTTTAAACAGAACCGGCCGACCCCGGAGTTTTTCAATATCCGTTTCTCCTTTAAGGACTCGCTGCATATCAAGCCTCAGATACTGCCTACAAGCATGGTAAATCCCATTCAGATGAATCTGGTCTTTGTGGAGCTATTTGCACGGGCTACGGCTGCATGCAGCGGCGATTTTAACCGCCTGTTTGTGCCTTTCCGGTGTATTGCCTCCGATGTATATAACAAGAAACCGTTGATTATGCGTAGAGGAGATTTGGGAGATGCGGTACGCGCTTCCATGAGTTTTCCGTTTGTTTTCAAACCGATAGAGATTGATAGCGTTTTAGCTTATGACGGTGGAATTTATAATAATTTCCCCACAGATATTATGCGTGAGGACTTTAAACCGGAAGTCATCATAGGTAGCGTGGTAGCCGCCAACCCCGGTAAGCCGAAAGAGAATGATTTGATGAGCCAGCTTGAAAATATGATTATGCAGAAGACGGATTATACTCTTCCGGATTCTTTAGGCATTATTATGACATTCAAGTATGACGATGTAAGCCTTTTGGACTTTGACCGTTTGCAGGAGTTGCACGATATCGGCTATAACCGGACTATCAGTTTAATGGATTCTATAAAAGGCCGTATTCATCGGAGGGTAAGTGCGGAAAATGTTCGTTTAAGGCGGTTGGTCTACCGCAGTAATTTGCCTCAATTCCGCTTTAGGGACATCTATATAGAGGGCGCCAATCCACAACAGCAGGCGTATATCAAAAAAGAATTTCATGACGAAGACCATGAGGTGTTTACATATGAAGATTTGAAACGTGGATATTTCCGTTTGCTGTCTGATAATATGATATCGGAGATTATACCTCATGCTGTATATGACTCTGAAAACGATTTGTATTCGCTGCATCTGAAAGTGAAAATGGAAGATAATTTTTCTGTAAGGATGGGTGGAAGTGTATCGACAACCAGCTCTAATCAGATTTATTTGGGGTTGGGTTATCAGGACTTGAATTATTATTCCAAAGAAATAACCCTTGACGGCCAGATTGGCAAGGTATATAATAATGCGCAGCTTATGGCCAAGATAGACCTTCCTACCCGTATTCCAACCTCCTACCGCCTTATTGCTTCTTTAAGTACGTTCGATTATTATAAAAAGGACAAACTCTTTTCTAAGAATGATAAGCCCTCTTTTAACTCTAAAGATGAACGTTTTGTCAAGTTGATGGTAGCCTTGCCTTTTTTGGCCAATAAACGGGCGGAAATAAGCATCGGATATGGGAAACTTCAAGACAATTACTTTCAGTCCAGCGTGATTAATTTTGACAAGGACCGTTCGGATAGGAGTACCTACAACCTTTTGGGAGGGGCTATCGGATTTTATGGGAGTACGCTGAATGCACGACAGTATGCCACTAAAGGGTATTTTGAAAAACTGGTGGCACAGGTCTTTAGCGGAAAGGAGAAATTTATACCGGGAAATCCGACGGAAACGAGTGTTACGACTAAAGAAAGGCAATCTTGGCTGCAAATTTCTTATATGAAATATGCCTATCATACTATGAGTCCCAAATTTACTTTGGGATGGATGGCAGAGATGTTGTATTCATCGAAGAACTTTTCGGAGAATTATACGGCAACCATGTTGCAGGCGGCAGATTTTTCTCCTACTCCTCATAGTAAGCTGATGTATAATGAAGCATTCCGGGCCAACCAATTCTTGGCAGCGGGTATCAAGCCTATTTTTGTTTTCAATAATATGTTCCAATTCCGTTCTGAATTTTATGGTTTCGTACCGATATTTCCTATTAAAAAGAATGCATTGAACAAAGCTTATTATGGAAAAGCGTTTTCGCGCTTTGAATATATAGGAGAAATTTCTGTAATATGCCAATTGCCCTTTGGAGCAATATCTGCATATGTAAATCATTATAGCTCACCGAAAAAGGAGTGGAATGTGGGGTTGACACTCGGCTGGCAGCTGTTTAATTATCGGTTCATCGAGTAATTTTTTTCAAAAAAAGTTTGCGTATCTCTTGCTAATTCAAAAAAAGTACGTATCTTTGCACCCGTAAAACAAACAAGGCCGCGTAGCTCAACTGAATAGAGTAGCTGACTACGGATCAGCCGGTTACAGGT
>OGZD01000725.1_pt1 | contig 32483 bp, 26 predicted proteins | sample 1576701 | NCBI WGS metagenome assembly OGZD01 (sample SAMEA3541487, study PRJEB24748) | human gut metagenome | biome: human gut; feature: human-associated habitat; material: faeces | place: China | collected 2012
AGTATAAAACCCGAATCCTGAAGTTTTCTATTTACACAAAATTGTGGACAGTGCCACCTGTTCCCGATTATGGTGATAGCCATGTTGCTTGTCAAGCTGGCGATATGGATTGTCAAGAACTTATTCAAGTTTGTCCTATGGCTTGTCCGGACGCTGTTTGTCCTTTTAGGCAAAGGGCTGCTGCTTGCTTTTGCGTTTGTGGTAGCTAAGAAACCTTTCAATCATCAGCCGGACAGATAGGGAAAAGCAAAACTGTACCCGTCAAGTGATGACCGGTACAGCTTTGTGAATGAGAAAATGAATTGTTTTCCCTTTACGTTATATTGATAATGGTTTTTTCAGAGTCGAGTGATTCTGAAAATATTGGTGTTATCTTATCATTTCCTTATATATCAGTATTATGTATTCAATTGCATCTTCTTCACCTAAAGAAGTTTCATCCATATAAAATTTACAAGCTTCAGGTATCTTCCCTAACTGAATAAGTTGTTTGACTGCATCATCAAGTGATTGACTTTCGTCAAATGGAATACTAGAGTAGTTGGCTACTTGAATCTCCGCTGATGTCAAACTTTCAAAGGAAGGACACACTCTAGCTAATTCGAGTTTAGCATTCTTTGTATCTTGAGCTTTTTTTTCTGCAATCTGCATTTGCTCCTGTATTTTAGCCTGTTCAATTCTTTGTTCCTCTAAATGAATCCTTGTTTCCTCCGATATTCCATTCTTATACATATTGTTTATTCTATCTTTTTCGTACTCATACTCTTCATTCGTAATTATTCCCTCTTTTTGATATTGGAGTATTTCGTATAAGAGTTTACATTTTTCATATCTATCGGGTACAATCTTTACGGCCGTTCCAGAGATGGAAACCATGAACATGGATTTGTCTTTTCCTGATATTTCATCAAAGTCTATCCGGATTCCAACTATAGCGTTTGCACCAATATGGCAAGCCTTGCTTTCTATATCCTTACTCACTTCATCATACATCAAGCTAAGTTTGCCTTGATACGATGAAGAATGACCTCCGAAGAAATCTGTAAATGAAGCTGCTATATCTGAAAATATATTTGTTCCCATTACTATATGAGAACATACAGCTCCCATATATTCACTGATTTGAAAATGGGCTATATTCTCTGTAGTTGTTATAATCATAATATCAAAATGTTTGTTATTTCGGTGTTATTATAGTTATTACTTTAAGGTTATCCATGTCTCGATTCAAGTCATTTTCCATCCCTACTGGATTAGAAAGTCTTGCTTCGGGATCATAGACAAAACAAATAAGGGTTTCACAGTTTGGATGTGCAGTGTATCTCTCAATATCAATCATTAGTTGTTCTCCAACCTCTTTTGGCCCTAAATTTTTCCGAGTTTTCTTAACTTCTATGACAATCTTTTCTTTTTTGAGAAGGAAGTCCATGCGAGATGCACTTCCAGCATAACTTGGTGTCCATTCTTCATCACGAACATCATCGAAGTGCAATCTTAAGAAAACGTGCAACAGATCCTAAACATCATATTCGTCATTCACATCAATAGTAGAACGATTCTCATGCCGTTTCCTTATTTGACGTACCGCTTGATGAAAGTGGTTGCATATAACTTGTACTGTATTAATCGCGTATTCAGCACTTCCATTATGATCATCATCTTCCCATATTTCAATCTCTGTAATCATTGCAGTCAGCATTGTGTCGCAATATTCCAACCCATCAAGATACGCTTTCTTCTTTTGAGCTTCAGAAGGTTTAGACCTTGGTTTGTTTCCAATAATAGGCATTAGAGGTGAACCTGGATAAAATAACAAAGCATCAAATCTTTTATAGTAATCGGAGGTAATTCCAAATATAGCTTTTATGACAACTTTGGTCTGTTCTCTCCATTCCTGAAACTTTTTGCTTGATTCTTCCAATGGCTTAATTGCTTCTATCGATTCTTTCTGCTTGAAAAGCAGTTCTAGTGCTTTTACTTTCTTCATGCTTTCTATATTGGTGTTAAATTTACAGTGTAATTCCCTTATTTATTTGGGAATATGTACTTATTACATACTACAAAAGTAGAAAAAAAATCAATCAATGTAATCATTACTTAGAATACTTCGGATGCTAACCTAAAATTAATTTCCAGAGTACCTAAAAACCATAAAGAAGCCCTGTGATAAAAAACAAGTCCAACTTTCATCTTTTAAGAGGTTGGACTTGACTTTTATGGTTTGGCAACTATCTGTTATTGGAAGCATTTTCTTGAATAACGACTAAAAACCTTTGCCTTTACTTCGTTCGTAAACTGCTTCTTTTTGAGAATCACAATTCGTTAAACGAAACTGGACAGTGCAACCTATCGGAATGTCTTTGGGTAGCTGTTTGACAAGTGCGGAAATTACCTCATCCACATTACTAAATCCGATGTCAGTAAGTTCTCCTACGACCTTCCCTTTGAAATAAGCACGTCCGTATATCATCATTTTTTTGCTTATTCGGAATAACTTATCCGCTGGAGCTTCAAAGTCACGTGCCTTGCCTTGCTTACTTTTTTCATCACTGAAAAATATGAAATCTATTACTTTGGCATTAAGTTCCCATGCTGGAGTATAATCTATCTTTACATAGCCTCTTGTTACATTCAGTCCATGACTATGATTCATGCCAAATGCCACTTCGTACAAGTTGGCATCACAATCATTCTGGGCTATAGTTGCCCATGTATGCCGGAATGTATAGTAACAATAGTGATCCTCTTTTGCCATCCCCATATCCTGACATATTTTTCTGATTCCAATGTTTACATTGGCATTGAAACTATCGGAATTACTATATCGCTGATGAAAGTTGAACAAGTATTCCTCACTGTCATCATGCGAAAGGTATTTGTCAAATGTAGATTGGATAAATGGTTCGATTCTCATTTCCATATACGCTTCGTCCCGCCTGCTATGACGAGTCTTAGCTCTCTTATAACCTATGATACCATTATTGTAATCCTTCTTTTTAAGTTCATACAAATCAATCGTATTAATTCCACCAATACATAAAGAAAGAAGGGCTACATCTCTGCCAAGTTCTGGAAGAGGTGAGAGCATTTTAGTTTTAGGTAGAGGACGATTGAAAAACTCACGGCAAGCCTCGGCACTGATAGCTCTCTGTATTGTACTGTCAGCTTTCGGAATAATAATTTTCAACCATGGATTGAATTTTATACGAGTTATCCCTTTTTCGTCATCGTTGAACTCTAAAATAGCTTTCTTAAAGATTTGACGTACACATACAGGGTACATTTCCTTGGCACGATTTGTCTGGGACAGACTATCTATCCATTTTTTCAATACCGCAGAAGTCAACTGATTAAACATCAAATGAGTTGTTCCAAGATAACGTTCCAAATGATTAACCGCAAGCCGATAATTCTTTGCATTGCGTTCATGCCCCTCGCGAATCATGCGATTGATATGTGTAGTTGCATAATCGCTAAAACAAACATTATCCTCTACACGAGTAAGATACTCTATCAGTTCTGAAACAGAGTATTCGGATATATCCTTGCGATTCGCCATATCGATGTATTTCAGGATTTCCCTAGAACAATATTCATTAACTACCGCATCTTTAATTTCTCCAGACTTTAGAATTTGCTTATCTGTAATGAGCTTATCAGTTTTGATATAACCCATTCTGGACCGGTGAACGATGCGAATGTACACCGGATAAAAGCCATCGGCTCTTTTCTTTCTTACAACTGCTTTAAATGTAGCCATATATCTATAGTTTAATGGTGTATGCTTTGGTGTATGCGCCTATATTCACAAGTGTATGTCCAGGTGTATGCAAATACCGTTCATTTGGTTATTCCTATGCGGTCAAATGAACGAACCGTCTGAAAACAGATTAGGCTGTAATGTCTTGTTTACAAGTCATTACAGCCTAATTCAATAACTAAGTCGGAACTACCGTTATTCCTCAACAGCAGCCTGCGCCGCTGCCAATCTTGCAATAGGCACTCGGAACGGCGAACAACTTACGTAGTTCAATCCTACTCTGTGGCAGAACTTCACAGAAGAAGGTTCACCACCATGTTCACCACAAATACCGCATTTCAAATCCGGACGGATGGCACGGCCTTTTTCCGTTGCCATACGAACCAACTGTCCCACACCATTCTGGTCGAGAACCTGGAACGGGTCTACTTTCAAAATCTTCTTTTCCAAATATACAGGGAGGAAAGAAGCAATATCATCACGAGAGTAACCGAAAGTCATCTGCGTCAAGTCATTTGTACCGAATGAGAAGAATTCCGCAGAAGAAGCAATACGGTCGGCAGTCAAGGCTGCACGAGGTATTTCGATCATAGTACCAACTTTGAAATCAATGCTGTCTCCCATTTCCTCAAACAATTTCTTAGCTTCGGCACGGATCACCTTTTCCTGTTCTTTGAATTCATACAGAATACCGGTCAACGGAACCATAATTTCCGGATGAGTCTCCACTCCTTCTTTCTTCAATTCCAAAGCAGCACCCAAGATAGCGCGTGTCTGCATCTGTGTAATCTCCGGATATGTATTTCCCAAACGACAGCCACGGTGTCCCAACATCGGATTGTGTTCACACAATGATTCCACACGCTGTTGGATATATTGCAGGCTCACTCCCATAGTATCTGCCATTTCCCGCTGTCCTTTCAGATCATGAGGAACGAACTCATGCAAAGGAGGATCGAGCAGACGTACAGTCACAGGACAACCCGCCATTGCCTTAAAGATACCTTTAAAGTCGGCTTGTTGATATGGAAGAATCTTAGCCAATGCCTTACGACGGCCTTCTGCATTTTCAGCCAGAATCATTTCACGCATAGCCTTAATCTTCTCACCCTCAAAGAACATATGTTCCGTACGGCAAAGACCGATACCCACCGCACCGAAATTACGGGCTACCGTCGCATCATGAGGCGTATCCGCATTGGTACGTACCTGAAGACGAGTATATTTATCGGCAAGCGCCATCAGTTCGGCGAAGTCACCGGAGAGTTCGGCAGCCTTCGTTTCCACCTTGCCATTATATACTATACCTGTACTTCCGTTCAATGAGATATAATCTCCTTCTTTCAATACCACACCGTCAATTTCTACAGTACGAGCTTTATAATCGATATTCAAAGCACCTGCACCCGACACACAGCATTTGCCCATACCACGTGCAACCACAGCAGCATGAGAAGTCATACCACCGCGAGCAGTAAGAATACCTTCGGCAACTGCCATACCGGCCAGGTCCTCAGGAGAAGTCTCGATACGAACCATCACTACACGCTTACCGGCAGCACGCCATTCGGCTGCATCATCAGCAAAGAATACAATCTGACCGGCAGCAGCACCCGGAGAAGCTGGAAGACCGCGAGTCAGAATTTTAGCTTTCTTCAAAGCGTCCTTATCGAATACAGGGTGAAGCAACTCATCCAACTTATTCGGTTCCACACGCATCAAGGCAGTCTTTTCGTCAATCATGCCTTGACGGAGCAAATCCATAGCAATCTTCACCATAGCAGCACCCGTACGCTTTCCGTTACGTGTCTGGAGGAACCAAAGTTTACCTTCTTGTACGGTGAACTCCATATCCTGCATATCCTTATAGTGATTTTCCAGTTTGGTTTGAAGCGCATCCAGTTCTTTATAGATTTCGGGCATGGCTTCTTCCATAGAAGGATATTTGGCAGCGCGTTCCTCTTCACTGACTCCTGCCAGTTGAGCCCAACGCTGAGAACCTATCTTAGTAATCTGTTGCGGAGTACGGATACCGGCTACCACATCCTCGCCCTGCGCGTTAATCAGGTACTCACCATTGAAAAGGTCTTCGCCTGTGGCAGCGTCACGGGAGAAACAAACACCTGTTGCCGAAGTTTCACCCATATTACCGAATACCATAGCCTGTACACTGACTGCCGTTCCCCATTCGTCAGGAATTCCTTCCATCTTACGATAAAGAATAGCACGTTCATTCATCCATGAGTTGAATACGGCACAGATAGCTCCCCAAAGCTGTTCGTAAGCTGATTTCGGGAAATCCTGTCCGGTCTGTCCTTTTACGGCGACCTTGAATCGTTTTACCAATTCCTTCAAGTCTTCCACTTCCAGCTCATTATCCAGTTTCACACCTTTCTGATGTTTCACTTCTTCGATGATTTCTTCAAACGGGTCCACATCTTCCTTATTCACCGGCTTCATGCCCAATACCACGTCACCGTACATCTGTACAAAACGACGGTAAGAATCCCATGCAAAACGCGCATTTCCTGTTTTGCGGATCAATCCTTCCACTACTTCGTCATTCAGTCCCAGATTCAGAATCGTATCCATCATGCCCGGCATGGAAGCACGCGCACCGGAACGAACAGAAACCAACAACGGATTCTCAACGTCACCGAATTTTGATTTCATCAAAGTTTCTATATTGGCGATTGCTCTTTCTACTTCACTTTTCAAAAGAGATACGACTTTATCTTTTCCTAATTCGTAATATTCTGTACAAACATCTGTGGTGATTGTAAATCCCGGAGGAACAGGGACACCGATAAGATTCATTTCGGCAAGGTTGGCGCCTTTACCACCTAACAAGTTTCTCATGTCAGCCTTCCCTTCTGCCTGACCATTTCCAAAGGTATAAACTCTTTTTTTATCCATAATATTGTGTTTAAAGTTACATTATGACTTTTTTCTGTTCGCAAATCTAAGGATATTTCGCAAACCAGAAAACTTTTTGCGAAAAAACTTTCTATCAAAATGCAATTTCGACATTACAATCTGGAATATTTCCGTAGACACAGAAGATTTCCAAAAAAAATACCTACTTTTGCAAAGTAATTATTAGATTGGTGTAAAAGTGGCAAGAAAGAAAAAAGAGCTTCCCCTATTGGAGAAGGTAACAATCATGGATGTGGCTGCCGAAGGGAAAGCCATCGCAAAAGTAAATGACCTGGTAATTTTTGTACCATACGTAGTACCGGGCGATGTAGTAGACCTTCAGATCAAGCGTAAAAAGAACAAATATGCCGAAGCAGAAGCGGTGAAGTTTCATGAACTGTCGCCCAACCGCGCTGTTCCTTTCTGCCAACATTACGGTGTATGCGGCGGTTGCAAATGGCAAGTGCTCCCCTATTCGGAACAAATCAGATATAAACAGAAACAAGTAGAAGATAACCTGAAACGTATCGGAAAGATCGAGCTTCCCGAGATTTCTCCTATTCTTGGTTCGGCAAAGACCGAATTCTATCGGAATAAATTGGAATTTACATTCTCAAACAAACGCTGGCTGACTAGTGAGGAAGTCCGTCAAGACGTGAAGTATGACCAGATGAATGCAGTAGGTTTCCACATTCCGGGAGCATTCGATAAAGTGCTGGCCATTGAGAAATGCTGGTTGCAAGATGATATTTCCAACCGCATCCGTAATGCGATACGCGACTATGCATACGAACATGATTATTCCTTTATCAATCTGCGCACACAGGAAGGTATGTTGCGTAACATGATTGTCCGCACGTCTTCAACCGGTGAGCTGATGGTAATTGTGATTTGTAAAATTACGGAAGAGCATGAGATGGAGTTGTTCAAGCAGTTATTGCAGTTTGTCGCCGACTCATTCCCGGAGATCACCTCCTTGCTATACATTATTAATAATAAATGCAACGACACTATCAATGATCTGGATGTACACGTATTCAAAGGCAAGGACCACATCTTTGAAGAAATGGAAGGATTGCGCTTCAAAGTAGGTCCGAAATCTTTCTATCAGACAAATTCGGAACAAGCGTACAACCTATATAAGGTGGCCCGTGAATTTGCCGGTCTGACCGGAAATGAGCTGGTATATGACCTTTATACGGGAACAGGAACAATTGCGAATTTCGTATCACGCCAGGCACGTCAAGTAATAGGTATCGAATATGTACCGGAAGCCATCGAGGATGCAAAAGTCAATGCAGAAATCAATGATATCAAGAACGCATTATTCTATGCAGGTGATATGAAAGACATGCTGACTCAGGACTTCATCAATCAGCACGGACGTCCGGATGTGATTATTACAGATCCTCCCCGTGCCGGTATGCATCAGGATGTGATCGACGTTATCCTGTTTGCCGAACCCAAACGGATTGTTTACGTAAGTTGTAATCCTGCTACTCAAGCACGCGATTTGCAACTGCTCGATAAGAAATATAAGGTGAAAGCCGTTCAACCGGTAGATATGTTCCCTCATACTCATCATGTGGAAAATGTAGTGTTATTGGAACTCCGATAAAGAATTCGGTTCACCACAGATTACACGGATTAACACAGATTTTTTATTGTTGGATTTTATAATCCGTGTTAATCCGTGTAATCTGTGGTGAGTATTAAATCAAAAGAAAAAAGATATGGAAAAAAGACCGAGAAGAACTCCCGCTGAAAAGGCACGTGCTCAATATACCAACTATGCAGTCAAGGAACCGATGGAACTTATGGAGTTTCTAGCTGCCAAAATGCCGGATGCAAGTCGTACCAAACTGAAATCATTACTCAGTAAAAGGGTCGTATTCGTTGATAATGTAATCACTACGCAGTTCAACTTCCCGTTACAGCCGGGTATGAAGGTGCAGATCAGCAAAGAAAAAGGAAAGAAAGAGTTTAATAACAGACTGCTGAAAATTGTATATGAGGACGCTTACATTATTGTGGTCGAGAAGATGCAAGGACTTCTATCCGTCAATACAGAACGCCAGAAAGAACGTACCGCATATACAATACTGAATGAGTATGTACAACGTTCCGGACGCCAGTTCCGCGTGTATATCGTTCATCGTCTGGATAGGGATACTTCCGGCTTAATGATGTTCGCTAAAGATGAAAAGACGCAACGTACACTACGCGACAATTGGCATGATATAGTGACCGATCGCCGATATGTAGCTGTAGTAGAGGGAAGTATGGAGAAGGATTATGGAACTGTAGAATCGTTTCTTACAGACAGAACTCTCTATGTCAGTTCAAGTCAACAAGATGATGGCGGTGCGTTATCCATCACTCACTATCGCACTATCAAGCGTGCCAATGGGTATTCTTTGATAGAATTGGACTTAGAGACAGGCCGTAAGAATCAAATCCGTGTACATATGCAGGATCTGGGGCATCCGATTATCGGAGACGGAAGATATGGTGGTGAAAATACTCCTAACCCTATCGGTCGAATGGCACTTCATGCTTTCAAGCTGTGCTTCTATCATCCCATAACAGGAGATTTGATGGAGTTTGAGACTCCTTATCCGGCAGACTTCAAGAAGTTGTTTCTGAAAAAGTAAGAAAGTTTTCACCACAGATTACACAGATTCGCACAGATTATTGCTATTAAAAATACACCATTTAATTTTTAATCTGTGTCAATCCATATAATCTGTGGTGAGTATAACTGCTTTATTTTAGGTATTTAATTTATATCTCATTGCATTTCCAGCGTAAATGGAAATCCCTCCGAGTCTCCAGTCAAATAAAAGATTCCGGTCATCACCCCCCGATAGATATCCACATTGTCCATATAAGAGGTTCCATTTCTACCATAATCCAGTACTAAGTTATTGCTATAGCGATCTTCCCAATACCACTGAAAGCGGAAATGGTCGTATAACTCTCCATTACGAAAAAACTGATACTCTTCACCAAAACCGTCTGGATCAAAAGTAAACTCACTATATAAAATTCGACCGTTACCAGCACTCATACCAACGTCACCTACCCATACCCGACCAAACATTCGCTCTTCCAAATCTTCATCATCTTCACACGAAGTAAAGCCGACCAATAAAGTCAGCATAAGTAGAAGCCCCGCATATTTCTTAATCAGTTTCATATCTTTTCTAGTTTATTTCGTTTACAAATACAAAATTAGCATTTTTATTTTACTATATACCACAAGCCATAAGTTTTTCGTACCTTTGCCAAATAATTTAAAATTCTCACATGAAACTTCTTTGGCTTGATTTAAATAGTTCATACGCCCATTCATCTTTGGCATTGCCTGCCTTGCACGCGCAAATAGCAGATGACACCACAGTCGAATGGTGTATGGTCTCCGCAACAATTAATGAAAACACCGGTAACATCGTCAAACAGATCTATCAACACCAACCGGATATTATTGCAGCTACCAATTGGCTATTTAATCATGAGCAACTGTTACACATTGTCTCACGCTCCAAAGCACTGCTTCCACAATGCTGTATCATACTCGGGGGTCCCGAATTTTTAGGAGACAACAAAGACTTTCTATTCAAGAACAAATTTGTCAACGGAGTGTTTCGGGGAGAGGGAGAAGAAGTATTTCCATTATGGTTAAAGGTGTGGAATCGATCAAGAAAAGAATGGAAATCAATCACAGGACTCTGTTATCTTGACGAATCGGAAGAATATCAAGACAATGGTATTGCCCGCGTCATGAACTTTTCCGCATTGGTTTCTCCGGAGAGAAGCCGTTTCTTTAATTGGAGCAAACCCTTTGTCCAACTGGAAACGACACGAGGTTGCTTCAATACCTGCGCATTCTGTGTCAGTGGCGGCGAAAAGCCTGTCCGTACCATCCCATTGGAAGCCATTCGCGAACGTTTGGATAATATTCATCAGCATGGTATTAAAAATGTGCGTGTACTCGACCGTACGTTTAATTATAACAACAAAAGAGCCAAAGACCTCTTGAATCTTTTCCGTAAATATCCGGATATCCGTTTCCACCTGGAAATTCACCCGGCACTCCTTTCCGAAGAGTTAAAGAATGAACTGGCTGCTTTACCCGATGGTTTATTGCATTTGGAAGCCGGCATTCAAAGTTTGCGGGAACCTGTTTTGGAACAAAGCCACCGTATCGGAAAACTATCCGATGCCCTCGAAGGATTGAAATACCTCTGTTCATTAAAGAACATGGAAACCCATGCCGATCTGATAGCAGGTCTCCCCCTCTATCATCTGACAGAAATATTTGAAGATGTCCGTACACTTGCAGAATATGGTGCAGGGGAAATACAACTGGAATCATTAAAGTTACTTCCGGGCACAGAAATGCGAAGAAGAGCAGAAGAATTGGGTATTCAATATTCTCCGCTTCCCCCATACGAAGTATTGCAAACCCGTGAAATCTCAGTAGAAGAATTACAAACAGCCCACTATCTGTCCCGTCTTTTGGATGGATTCTATAATACTCCCACCTGGCGGACGATCACACGGACATTAATTCTGGAGAATCCTCATTTCCTACATGAGCTACTTGATCATTTGGTTCGGACAGACGTCATAGACACCCCTCTAAGTCTGGAAAGAAGAGGATTAATCTTATATGATTTTTGTAAAAAGCATTATCCCGGTTATCTGACGCAAGTCAGTATCGCATGGATAGAGGCCGGTATGTCATTAAAGAAAGCTCCGGCGGAAAAAGTAAGGACCAAACGCCAAGTCCCACCCGAGAAATGGGAAATAGTATACGGAACTTATCGTGAGAATTTACGGCTATGTTTCCTCCCCACTGATGAAGCAGAACATGGCTATTGGTTTGGGTTCGAATCGGAGATTCAAAAGATACAACCCGTATTTAAGGCAAAAAATTAATAACAACGGGCAACCGGATAATCGGCTCTGTAAACTCGATCGAAGAAAGGAATCCATTCATTCTCAGCAATGCCAAGCTGCAAGCCATAAAAATGTGTATCCGCCTTTCTATATTCCAATATCCGGTCAGTCAACTTCGGTGAGGGAAGCGGTATTTTAAAATCAGTAATCCATAAAACATCCGCATTCATATACTCTTTCTTCGATTGAAGTAAGTCGAAAGTAGCTTTCAGCATCCGGGTGGCATCCGGGTCCCCGCAAGAGGTGGTAGAAAAGAAATCAAGCAAACGGGCCCGTTTCTTGCGGACATCAATCGGACATATCGAAACAGAAAAAGCGATCAGGAAACAAGGACGGCGTTGCCTGTCGGCTATTTCCAATAGTTTCATCAACAAAGAATAAGCTATTTTCTCCGGAATGCCTACCATGCTTCCGGAAGTATCCAGACAAACAATCATCGGCCAATGTAAATTCCGGATGACTGATATCCTCCAGCTACAGGCTAAAAGTCAGAGTGGCAGTGATGGGATCAAAACCAAACTTCGCATTAATAGATCTCAATCCCTGCACCAATGCCATAAACGCTTTCCTACTTTTAGTATTCAACGTTTCAAAAACTTTTTGTCCGATTACATTCTTATTATACAAATCGTATAATACAAATCCAATAAAATCGACTCTCACCACCGAGCCTGAAAAGTTTTAAAAGCCCAAAAGCTACATCTTCCATTAAATCTCGTACCTTTGCTGTCGATTTTAAATATCATATAATAATGAAGAACTTTATCAAGGGATTCCGGTTTACTCCCTCCAATTATCCGGCTGCAGTAGAAGAGAAAATACAGAAATACAGAAAACAAGGATACAAACTTCCGCCACGTAAGGTACTCCGTACCCCCGAGCAACTGGAAGGGATTCGTGAAAGCGCAAAAATCAATACAGCGTTGCTGGACTATATTTCGGAGAATATCCGTGAAGGGATGTCCACAGAAGAGATCGATGTGATGGTGTATGATTTCACAACCGCCCACGGAGCTATTCCCGCACCGCTCAACTATGAAGGATTTCCCAAAAGCGTCTGCACAAGTATCAATGATGTAGTGTGTCATGGGATACCCAACAAGCACGAGATTCTCAGAAGCGGTGATATTATCAACGTAGACGTTTCTACCATTTACAAAGGATATTTCTCCGATGCATCCCGGATGTTTATGATTGGAGAGGTCAGCCCTGAAATGCGCAAATTGGTTCAAGTGACCAAAGAATGTATGGAAATAGGTATTGCATCCGCACAACCCTGGAAGCAATTGGGAGATGTAGGCGCAGCTATCCAAGCGCATGCCGAGAAGAACGGATTCAGTGTGGTACGTGATCTTTGCGGACATGGCGTAGGGATGAAGTTCCATGAAGAGCCGGATGTAGAACATTTCGGACGGCGAGGCACTGGCATGATGATCGTGCCGGGAATGACTTTTACCATCGAACCGATGATCAACATGGGAACTTACGAAGTATTCGTAGACGAAGCCGACGGATGGACAGTCTGCACGGACGACGGACTGCCTTCCGCCCAATGGGAAAACATGATTCTGATTACTGAAACCGGAAACGAAATTCTTACATATTGATGGAACTGATTCTACTCATTGCGATTGCCATATTAATGACAGTCCTGCTGGTATTGGCTCTGACGAAAGGCAACAATCAAACGCAAGCGGAACAATTACAGATAGCCCTGCGCCAACAAATGCAAGAGAACCGGGAGGAACTGAACCGCAGTATCCGGGAACTCCGCATGGAAATGACGCAGACGCTCAACCAGAATATGCAGCAACTTCAAGACGTTCTGCACAAAAACATGATGACTACCGGAGAACTGCAACGGCAAAAGTTCGACATGATGGCCCGCCAGCAGGAAACGTTAATAAAATCCACCGAGAAACGTTTGGATGATATGCGTCTGATGGTGGAGGAGAAACTGCAAAAAACACTGAACGAACGAATTGGGCAATCCTTCGAGATAGTCCGTTCGCAACTGGAAAATGTGCAGAAAGGGTTGGGAGAAATGAAATCTCTCGCCCAAGATGTCGGCGGACTGAAAAAGGTATTGAGTAATGTGAAAATGCGAGGCACATTCGGAGAAGTCCAACTGGGTGCTTTATTGGAACAGATGATGAGTCCGGAACAGTACGATGCCAATGTCAAAACAAAAAAGAGCGGAACAGAATTCGTCGAGTTTGCTATTAAACTTCCGGGAAAAGATGACGCCAACAGCACTGTTTACCTCCCGATTGACGCTAAATTCCCCAAAGATATTTACGAACAGTATTATGATGCATTCGAGGCCGGAGATACCGCACTGATGGAGTCATCCGGCAAGCAACTGGAAAATACGATCAAGAAGATGGCAAAAGATATTCATGACAAATATGTGGACCCACCTTTCACTACGGACTTTGCCATCATGTTTTTGCCATTCGAAAGTATCTACGCTGAAGTTATCCGCCGTACCAGCCTCGTAGAGACACTCCAAAAAGAATATAAAATTGTAGTGACCGGACCGACGACATTAGGCGCTATCCTCAACAGTCTGCAAATGGGCTTCCGCACCCTGGCGATCCAAAAGCGTACCGGAGAAGTGTGGACTGTATTGGGAGCTGTCAAGACAGAATTCGGCAAGTTCGGAGGACTGCTTGAAAAGGTACAAAAGAACCTCCAAAGTGCCGGCGACCAACTGGAAGAAGTGATGGGGAAACGGACACGTGCCATTGAACGCAAACTACGGCAAGTGGAACAGTTACCCCATGAAGAAAGCCGGAAAATTCTACCTATTGACGGAATAGAAGAAGAGGAAGAATAGTCTCACAGGCTATCAGAGTTGCATTACGGATATAATCATCAGAATATGTTTGTCAAGAACGAATCGTTGTGCCCTTTGTCGTAACGGAACGCAGCGCCAGTTTTTTCACCCAAAGCACAAAGATTCCTGTCAAAATAAGGTTCAAGACCAAAGTCAATACTGAAATCACCAATGCCGGACCTCCCAGATTATATCCTAATGCTATGAAAATAATCCCCGCTCCCACTTCGCCACGGGTAAACATACCGATCGAAAGAGCCAAGCGCTCACTCAACTTCCGGTCGCGATAGAAGAACATCGGACAAAGTTTTCCTAGATTTGACAGTAAAGAAACAATCACGACATGGAATAGAATCATTCCCCACGACATCATTTCCTGCGAACCGGTCACCGAATGTGTACCGGCATGAGTCTCCGCAAAGTTCACTCCGATAAAATGAGGCATACTCATCCCCACCAGGAACATAAACAGAAAGGAGATTCCCGTAGCAACCGACCGTTCAACCGGTGTATCATGCTCTTTATGCTTCATGATCATTCCCAGAACAAATGCCGGTAAAAGCACTTCGATATGAATGCTTCCCGCTTCTCCGTATAGTTCCTTGCTGCCAAGATAAAGTATCTGAGTAGCCAGAAATATAATAACAGAATAAAAGAGGATAGCCTTCCAATCCTGCCGCCAATCATATTTATTCAATCGCTGCCAGCCGATAGACAGCAATAGAAACACAATCACCACTACAATAATCAACTGCCAGCGCAAACCGATCATCATTATCTGAAGAGGAATCATCAGGATAATCGTGTCCAGATCATCGAAGATAGCCAACACCTGTATTTTCTTATAAATCCAACTGGATTTCAATCCGATAGCAGCCAGCATTGTAAATAAGATACCCGCAGAGGTAGGGGCGGCAAAACGGCTTAGCAACAGATTCTCTTTCCATGCCTCCCAGCTATTCCAGTAATCGGGCGGAAGTAATATGAACACATAATAAATAGCAATCATAAACCAAGGGAGAGCAGCCGTCGCCATCGCTATAAAATAATCTTCGGCATAACTTTTCCAGCGGGACTTGTCAAGAACAAATTCCCGGCCCACGTTAATCATTATAAAACTAAGACATACATAAAGCAATACGTTAGAAATGGACTTGACAACTCCATACCCCTCTCCTGCTATCATTGGCAGGAATTGTGAAATGACGAGCCCCAACATCAGGAAGCCCGAAAAAGACAGTACTTTTCTCATATTTATAGTTGTTGCTGGTATATTAAAAACTAACCGCAAGTCAATTTGTTCAGCGCATATCTCTGAAAAATTGCTTGCGGCAATGTTTTAATCCAATTTCAGTACGGCAAGGAAGGCTTTCTGAGGAACCTCCACGTTACCAATCTGCTTCATCCGTTTCTTACCCCTCTTCTGCTTTTCAAGCAGTTTTCGTTTACGGCTTACGTCGCCACCGTAACATTTGGCTGTTACGTCTTTACGGACTGCCTTGATGGTTTCACGCGCTATAATCTTAGCTCCAATAGCCGCCTGGATAGCAATCTCAAACTGTTGGCGGGGAATCAGTTCTTTCAATTTCTCACACATCCGGCGTCCCATATCATAGGCATTGTCGAAATGGATCAGCGTAGACAGAGCGTCCACCGGCTCGCCGTTCAGCATAATATCCAGTTTCACCAGCTTGGAAGGTCTGAAACCGTTGGGATGATAGTCAAACGATGCATACCCTTTCGAAATACTCTTCAAACGGTCATAGAAGTCGATCACAATTTCCCCCAAAGGCATATTATAAAAGATCTCCACACGATTGCCGGAAATATATTCCTGTTTAAGAAGTTCTCCGCGTTTCCCCAGACAAAGCGTCATAATGGGGCCGATATAATCGGTAGTGGTGATGATGGAAGCCTTGATATAGGGTTCCTCGATATGATCGATCAATGTCGGGTCGGGCATACCACCGGGATTATGCACCTCCTTCATCTCTCCCTGTTTGTCATATATATTATAAGATACGTTGGGCACGGTAGTGATCACATTCATGTCGAATTCGCGATCAAGCCGTTCCTGCACGATCTCCATGTGGAGCAATCCCAGAAAACCGCAACGGAAACCAAAACCCAATGCCAATGAAGACTCCGGCTGGAAAGTCAAAGAAGCGTCGTTCAACTGCAATTTTTCCAACGAAGCGCGCAAATCTTCAAAATCTTCCGCCTCAATCGGATAAACTCCCGCAAATACCATCGGCTTCACTTCCTCAAATCCGGCGATAGCCTGCGCGCACGGACGGCCCACATGAGTGATGGTATCTCCCACTTTCACCTCTTTTGAAGTTTTAATACCGGAAATAATATACCCAACATCTCCCGTACGAAGCTCATTGCGAGGAACCAGCTCCATCTTCAATACCCCGACCTCGTCAGCGTCATATTCTTTACCCGTATTGAAGAACTTCACCTTATCCCCTTTCCGAATCACTCCGTTCTCAATCTTGAAATAGGCGATAATACCACGGAAAGAGTTGAATACGGAATCGAAGATCAATGCTTGCAGCGGCGCTTCCTCATCTCCTACCGGATGGGGAATACGTTCGATTACGGCTGCGAGAATCTCTTCCACCCCCATACCCGTCTTACCGGAAGCACGTATTATTTCCTCACGCTTGCAGCCCAGCAGTTCGACAATTTCATCTTCCACCTCTTCCGGCATGGCGCTTGCCATATCGCATTTATTGATTACAGGAATAATTTCAAGATCATGCTCGATAGCCATATACAGATTGGAAATGGTCTGTGCCTGTACTCCTTGAGATGCATCGACAATCAGCAACGCACCTTCACAGGCTGCGATAGAACGGGACACCTCATAGGAAAAGTCCACGTGTCCCGGAGTATCAATCAAGTTCAGGATATACTTCTCACCCTTATAATTATACTCCATCTGGATGGCATGGCTCTTGATTGTGATACCTCTCTCCTTCTCCAAGTCCATGTCGTCAAGCATCTGCCCTGAAGTCACCTGAATAGTGTTGGTATACTCCAACAAACGGTCGGCCAGAGTTGACTTACCATGATCAATGTGGGCTATAATGCAGAAATTTCGAATATTCTTCATTCTGAATTCTTATTATTTTGTCTTTTTCGGTGTGCAAAGATACGTAAATGGCGGAATATAAAAAAATGCGTTGATAACATTATGATAATGTACCAACGCATTTTTTTATTGCTTAAGTGAGTTACTCGCTTAGATCAATTTGATGAAGAGTTCACCTTCAACTTCTTCCACAGAGACTTTGTCTTCTCTCAATAACCAGCCAAGTCCGAGGAACAAATCTTTGTCAACCAATTTAGTTGCTTTCTTCAATTGCTTGGCAGTCATTCCTTCTGTTTCATTCAGTGCATTCCAGATAGTACCTGCAATCACACCTGCTTTTTCTTTCAACATTTGCTTTGAAATTTTAGTTAGACATGCTTTAAATCATCCGGTCTTGAAAGACTTTCAGATTTTATTTCGGGGACAAAGATAGCTATTTTTATGTTATAGAACACTTTATTGAAGTTTTTTTTATTGATTTTGTAAGAATAATGGCTTTTTTCCTTTATTTGGGATGGTTTTCGAGATATTCAGACCAGATTCTCGCCGCTTCTTCCACCATTTTCGCACAAGGACGTTTGCTATAATATTGAGCAGTACGTTCTTCCGGAACATTTGAGACCAGTTCTTTTTTCTTCAATCCCAACAATTCGCCACAAATCAGCGACCCGTTGCGTTTTTTAAACTCAGCAGCCAATTCCTGGACAACTGCATAATTTGCCGCCTTTCCCTCGCGGTCTGTCGCTTCCGTAGCTCCGGTTTCGAGTCCTGCCACCAAGAACATACCGCAAGCAGCACCACAAGTTTCGCGCATCCGGCCTATTCCTCCACCAAAGGATGCCCCCATGCGCAGAGCCTGTTCCTGCGTGAATCCGTACATATCTGCAAAAGCTGCCACTACGGACTGTGAACAATTGTATCCGCTTTTAAAAAGCTCTACTGCTTTTTGTACTCTATCTTCCATACTATTGTCTTTTTATTATATTCATCCCGACCCTAAAAACTCAACGGTCAATCTCCAACACCATCGGACAATGATCGGAATGCACCGCCTCATTCAGAATCCGCGCACTCTTCAGCCATCGGCGTACCGGCTCGCTGGTCATACAATAATCTATTCGCCAGCCTTTATTTTTGGCACGCGAATTAAAACGGTAACTCCACCAGGTATACTCCTGTTTTTCCGGATAAAGCAGACGGAAAGAATCAATAAAGCCTGCCGAGAGAAAACGCGTCATCCATTCCCGTTCTTCGGGGAGGAAACCGCTATTCTTCGCATTACGGACAGGATCATGAATATCAATCGGTTCATGGCATATATTATAATCACCGCAAAGAATCAGATTCGGACGTGTCTTCCGCAGCTCTGTCACGTATTTCTGAAAATCCTCCAGCCACACCATCTTGAATGCCTGGCGTTCGTCCCCGCTAGTCCCCGAAGGGTGGTACACGCTTACCACCGACAAATCGCCGAAGTCCGCACGGATAAAACGGCCTTCATTATCGTATGCTTCGATTCCCATCCCGTATTCCACGTGGTCAGGTTCTTGCTTGGTCAATATGGCCACTCCGCTATATCCTTTTTTCTGTGCCGAATACAAATACGACTTATAGCCCAATGCTTCAAACACTTCCGCCGGGTATTGATCCGGCTGTAGTTTTGTCTCTTGCAGACAAAGAATATCCGGATTTTCCTGCGCCAGCCATTCCGGGAAACCTTTGGAGACAGCAGCACGCAAGCCGTTCACATTATAAGTTATAATCTTCATCATTATATATTTATTGATTCACGTTTATTTTAGGAAAACAGAAGCATGATATTCAGTACGGATACAATTATCGCAATAGTATACAGCACAAATGTGCTCCAACGACTATTCACATAATTCCCCATCACCTTTCGGGAAGATGTCAGTCCGACTTGCAGAAAGACCGTGAAAGGCAATTGGATACTAAGTATCATCTGCGAAATAATCAGCCCCTTAAAAGGATCTCCGATAAAGAAAATCAGCAATAAGGCGATTCCTAGCGATAAAAGGACTCCCACTTGCGAGTGACTGTCTTTGATGTGATAAGACTCACCGAAAATACCGGCAAAGATGGAACCTGCCGCCATCCCGCTTGTAATGGTGGACGAAATGCCCGCCATCAGCAATGCCAAAGCAAATACAATGGCAGCGTTGCTGCCCAGCAACGGTTCCAGCAAGGACTTGGCCTGTTGCAGTTCCTCCACTTGAATGCCGCTTTTAAAGAAAGTCGCGGCAGCCAGCAGAATCATGGCACTGTTAATCGCCCAACCGATAACCATTGAGAACAGCGTATCGAACAACTCATATTTCAGTACTTTCTTGATAGATGCATCATCTTTCTTGTTATACTCGTGACTCTGTATCACTTCCGAATGCAAAAACAGGTTATGAGGCATTACCACCGCTCCCAGCACGCTCATGATTATCAACATACTTCCTTCGGGAAACGAAGGAGTCACCCACCCCGCTGTTGCAGCCGGCCAGTCTATCTGCACCAAGAAAAGCTCATAAATAAACGAAAGTCCGATGACAGACACAAACGCAATGATGGAACGTTCTATTTTTTTATAGGAATTGGTGAAAAGCATGATGGACACAAAAAGCGTAGTCAGCACAGCTCCCCATACAATAGGAATATCGAACAGCATTTCCAATGCGATGGCTCCACCCAGAATCTCTGCCAGCGAAGTAGAGATGGAAGCCAGCACCGCCGTACCAAGAATAGGACGGGATACCCATTTGGGAGTATATTTGGTGGCAGCTTCCGAAAGGCAAAGTCCGGTGACAATCCCCAAGTGAGCAACATTATGTTGAAGGATGATCAGCATAATCGTGGACAAGGTAACCACCCACAGTAATGAATAGCCGAATTCGGATCCGGCGGCAAAATTAGAAGCCCAGTTTCCGGGATCTATAAATCCGACAGTCACCAGAAGTCCCGGACCAATATATTTGAAAACATCCAGTCCGCCCAAATAGCGTTTATGATCTTTGCGTTTTAAGTCTTGAAAAAGATTCTTCATTGCTGCATAATAGTTTATTCAGTACAAATATACTTATAAATAACGAGTAGGGATCAATTTTGGTTCAAAATACCGACAAATAAGGAAAACGCTACTAACATCAAAAGCCCAAAGCAGTATCATAAAAGAATGCGGATCAACACAAACTTACACAAAGATTAAATTTAATCTGCGATAATTTGCGTTAATCCGCGTTTCCTATCTTATACTTGAGACCGGATGATATCAATACCCCATCTCATGCAATGCACGGCATAACTGGTCCGGACACGAAGTGGGTCTACCACCACAGCGTACTCCTTCAAGTTTACTTATCACATCCTCCACCTTCATTCCCTTTACCAGGCGCGAAAGACCTTGAAGATTGCCGTTGCATCCTCCCCAAAAGGCCACTTCTTTCACCACTCCATCTTCCACATTCAGTTCAATGTTGGTGCTGCAAGTGCCTTTCGTCTTATAAACATATTCCATGAACTGCTATTCTTCGCCTTCCGGTTGCATATTGGTATAAACGGTCTGCACGTCGTCAAATTCTTCCAAACGTTCCACCATCTTATCTAATGTCTCACGCTGTTCCGGAGTAACCTCTTTCAGATCGTTCGGGATATAAGTGAAGTCTCCACCGACATCTTCGAAACCACATTCTTCCAAATGTTTCTGAATGGCGGCATAGCTCTTAGGATCACCATAGATCGTAATTGTTCCTTCTTCCTCATCTTCATCATATTCATCTTCCACATTATAATCTATCAGGTCAAGAATCAGCTCTTCCATATCCAAGTCCTCTTTCTTCTTGAAAGTGAAAATACACTTATGGTCGAAAAGAAATGCCAAAGAACCCATTGTACCCAAGTTTCCGCCGAATTTGTTGAAAACGGAACGCACGTCCGCTACGGTACGGGTAGGGTTGTCGGTAAGTGTATCTACGAATACAGCTACTCCGTGAGGACCGTATCCCTCATACGTCATGCCCTTATAGTCACTCTGGTCTTTACCCATCGCATTCTTGATGGCACGCTCGATGTTATCCTTCGGCATGTTTTCACGCTTACAAGTAGCGATCACCGAACGGAGTGTCGGGTTGTTTTCGGGTTCCGGACCACCTGCCTTTACAGCAATAGCGATTTGTTTACCCAGTCTTGTAAATGTTTTAGCCATGTGGCCCCATCTCTTCAGCTTGGTAGCTTTTCTATATTCAAATGCTCTTCCCATTGGTTTATATTTTTAGATTGAAATTTTAAACTTATCTAAGTTTGGCTCCTAGTTTATCTTCCAGGTTTTTCACCAGTTTCGACATGATCTTATCAATCATCTTATCGTTCAATGTCTGGCTCTCGTCTTGAAGCAAGAAACTGACCGCATACGATTTCTTACCAGATTCCAGGTTCTTGCCTTCATATACATCGAAGAGTTCCACTTCTTTCAGCAACTTCTTCTCTGTCTCGTAAGCGATCTTCTCTATTTCGGCAAACTGCACATTCTTGTCGAGCAGCAAAGCCAAATCGCGCCGTACAGCCGGGAACTTGGAAAGCTCCTTGTAGCTGACCTTAGCCGAACGGACAGCTTTCAGCAATTCTTTCCAGTTCAAGTCAGCGAAATAGACTTCATTGTCTATATCGAACGCTTTCAGCAGCTTCTTAGTAACTACACCGAAAGAAGCAAGGCGTTTGCCACCCTTCGTATGGACAGACAGTGCGGCAGCAAAGATATCATCAGACAGATTGCCTACCACCAGATTGTGCAAATCCAGTCCTAAACGTTTCAAGATATTCTCCACGTATGCTTTCAGCTCATATACCGAACTGTTCTCATCCGGATGCGCCCATGAGTTGGAAACCTTCTTGCCTGTAACCCACAGACCCAAATGATAATCTTCCGAATAAGGAGCCAACGCTTTTTCCGGGTTCTTCTTGTCCCCGTCGAAATAATAGCAATTACCAAATTCAAAGAATTTCAGATCCGCATTTTTACGATTGGCATTATGGGCAATGCTTTCCAATCCACCGAACAGCAAAGTCTGGCGCATAGCGTTCAAATCAGCGCTTAGCGGATTCAACAGCATAACCAGGCGATTGGAAGGATAAGTTTCCAGACCGTCATAATAAGCCGCACGGGTCAATGAGTTGTTCAATATTTCATTGAATCCACAGCCCACCAATTGTTCGGCAACCAGATTCTGCAATTTATTCGACTTGTCATGCTCGCCTTTAGTAGTCAGACTGGATTTCAACGTAGTCGGAATTTCCACATTATTGTATCCGTAGATGCGGAGAATATCCTCAATCACGTCACAATCACGCTGCACATCCACACGATAAGGAGGCACGGCCAGTGTCAGTCCTTCCACCGTCTCATTAGTTATCTTCATTTCCAGGCTCGTCACAATGCTCTTGATTGTCTCTACCGGAATCACTTTACCAATCAGCGAATGTACTTTCTCGTAAGACAGGTCTACTATGAAATCCTGTGCAGGAGTAGTATATACATCTTTTATTTCAGAAGAGATAGTACCGCCTGCCAACTCTTTTACCATTATGGCAGCCAGTTTCAGACAGTAAATCACACTATTCGGGTCGATGCCGCGTTCAAAGCGGAAAGAAGCATCGGTATTCAAGCCGTGACGACGGGCCGTCTTACGCACCCATGTAGGATGGAAATAAGCACTTTCGATGAAGACATCCGTTGTAGCTTCCGTAGAACCGGAATCCAATCCGCCAAATACGCCCGCAATGCACATGGCTTCTTCCTTATTGCAAATCATCAGGTCGCGGTCACTCAGCTTACGTTCCACCTCGTCCAATGTAACGAACGGAGTTCCTTCGGGCATTGTCTTTACGATAACTTCATTACCCTTTATCTTACCGGCATCAAAGCAATGCAACGGTTGTCCGAAAGCATGGACAATGTAATTAGTGACATCCACTACATTATTAATAGGACGCACACCGATCAGACGCAATTTATTCTGCAACCATTCCGGACTTTCCTTTACAGTCACTCCTTTCACGGTAACACCGGCATAATGCGGACACGCTTCACTGTTTTCAACCTTTACTTCAATATCCAAATCATGGTTTTCCACTTTAAAGTCATCCACCGACGGACGTTGCAGAGTTGCCTGCTTACCGTTCTGAATCAGATAAGCATACAAGTCACGGGCTACCCCGTAGTGAGAGCATGCATCCGCACGGTTAGGAGTGATATCCACTTCAAGCACATAATCGCTCTTGATATTATAATAATCTTTGGCAAGAGTACCCGGGACAGCATTTTCCGGCAAAACGATGATACCTGCATGATCCGTACCGATACCGATTTCATCTTCAGCACAAATCATACCTGTAGATTCTACACCACGGATTTTTGATTTTTTGATGGTAAAGCATTCGTCCCCGTCATAGAGTTTTGTCCCCAATGTAGCGACTACCACTTTTTGTCCGGCAGCCACGTTCGGAGCTCCACAAACGATCTGCACCGGATCGCCTTCTCCCAGATTGACAGTAGTAATGTGCAGATGGTCCGAATTAGGGTGTTCCACACAGGTCAGCACTTCGCCGATCACAAGTCCCTCCAAACCACCTTTAATGGTCTGCACTTCTTCCACACCACCTGTTTCCAAGCCGATAGAAGTCAACGCAGCCGCCGTTTCATCAGGCGTCAAATCGAAGTTGACATACTCTTTCAGCCAGTTATAAGAGATATTCATATAATTAATTTTTTATTGTTTCTCAAAAGATTCGCAAAGTTAATAAGATTTTTCGGTTGACCGAAAAGGTTAGATAAAAAATTGCAGGTTATTTCACCACAGAGGACACTGAGGACACAGAGTTTTTTCTTTTTATTTAAGCACTCATGTTTAATTAGTTTATAAGTTAATTATACACACTTTGCTTATTACGGATTTACACTTATTTTTCATCTTTCCGATATCCTCTGTGTCCTCAGTGTCCTCTGTGGTGAAATAATACGCAACTAAAATGGCAAAGGTCCATCCCCTCCTACCGGTGCCCCGAACGGATTACCCGACTGCGGAGTAAAGTCCGGTGCCGGTGGTGGCGGAACAGAACCGGCTCCTCCGGCATTCATCTTAGACCCCAGCATAGCACCGGCAGGCTCACCCGGCATAGGAATCACCATGTCATCCTCCGGATTTGAGAAACGGGTAAACTCACCTTTGAATCGGAGCAGCACTTCACCCACCGCACCGTTACGATGCTTGGCTATCACAATCTCCGCCATACCGCGAAGGTCATTACCACGATCATCCTGGTAAATTTTGTAATATTCCGGACGGTGGATAAAACATACCATATCGGCATCCTGCTCGATGGCTCCCGATTCACGAAGGTCGCTCAACTGCGGACGTTTGCCATCAATTCCTTCACGGCTCTCCACACCACGATTCAACTGCGACAATGCAACAATCGGGATGTTCAGCTCCTTCGCCAATCCCTTCAGTGAACGTGAAATGGTACTGACCTCCTCCTGACGGCTTCCGAACGCCATTCCACTAGCATTCATCAACTGCAAGTAGTCAATAATAATGATTTTCACCCCATGTTCACGCACCAGACGACGGGCTTTCGTACGAAGCTCAAACACCGACAGAGAGGGAGTATCATCCACATACAGCGGTGCATCCAGCAAATCCTTCAGTTTATAGTCCAATTGCTGCCATTCATAATTCGCCAACTGTCCGCTTTTAATTTTCTCACTCGGAATCTCGCAGACATTCGTAATCAGACGATTCACCAACTGGACATTACTCATTTCAAGAGAAAACAACGCTACCGGGTTACGATAATCGACGGCTATATTCTTCGCCATAGAAAGGACGAAAGCTGTCTTACCCATCGCAGGACGGGCGGCAATAATAATAAGGTCGGAGTTCTGCCAACCGGAAGTCATCTTGTCCAGCTTCGTAAAACCGCTTTCAAGCCCACTCAATCCGTCCGTTCGTGCCGCTGCCTTCTGAATCAGCTTATACGCTTCGTCAATCACCGGATTGATCTGCGTGTAGTCCTTCTTCATGTTCTGCTGCGAAATCTCAAAAAGCTTTCCTTCGGCTTCCTGCATCAGATCGTCCACATCCAGCGTTTCATCAAACGCCTTACTTTGAATGTTACTGGTAAAAGTAATCAACTCGCGCGCCAATGATTTCTGTGCTATGATGCGTGCATGATATTCAATATGCGCCGAAGAGGCCACTTTGCTACTCAACTGAGTAATATAGAACGGACCTCCGACCTCTTCCAGCTCTCCGCGTTTGCTAAGCTGTTCCTTTACAGTCAGAATATCCACCGGCTTCTGATTTACGGCAAGATCGGTGATAGCGGCATAGATCAGTTGATGCCGGTGTTCATAAAAAGATTCGGGACGAAGAATTTCACTCACCAACGAATAAGCGTCCTTCTCAATCATCAAAGCCCCCAATACTGCTTCTTCCAGCTCAGGTGCCTGCGGCTGAATACGTCCATAATCATTTACCGGTTGCACTTTAGCAGACTTCGTATTGCGGGTGTTTCTTCTCTGTTCGGCCATGAAAACATTTACTATTTTACAATTTACTACTTACTATTTTACGACCGGACAGACTCTTTTATCACATTTATCACGGAATTCCTCCGGTCGGGACGACAAAGATAGAACATAATCACGAAGAATGGATAAGGAAAAATGAAGATTTTACTAACTTTGTCCCTGAATCGCGTTCAGCACAAGATTAATTGCAATGTGCAGCACTGCAAATAGTAAATGGTAAATTATAAAATAGTAAACATGATTACTTTCCCCAACATCAAAATAAACTTGGGACTTTCCATTACGGAAAAACGCCCGGACGGATATCATAATCTGGAAACAGTGTTCTATCCGGTAGCTTTGGAAGACGCGCTGGAAATCCGTACTTCTCCCGACACTGACCGGAAATTCACCCTTTACCAACACGGAATGGAAATAGCGGGCAAGCCGGAAGATAATCTGGTGGTAAAAGCCTATCTGTTAATGGATAAGGAGTTCCATCTACCTCCTGTAGAGATCCATCTATATAAGCACATTCCTTCCGGAGCCGGACTGGGTGGAGGATCATCCGATGCAGCTTTCATGCTGAAGTTGCTCAATGATCATTATCAGTTAGGGGTATCTGAAGAACAATTGGAGGTATACGCCGCCACTTTGGGAGCAGACTGTGCTTTCTTTATCAAAAACAGACCGACCTTTGCCGAAGGAATCGGTAATATCTTTTCTCCGGTCGAGCTTTCATTAAGCGGCTACCAAATCATGATTATCAAACCGGATGTGTTCGTATCCACTCGGGAAGCTTTTGCAAACATCCGCCCTCATCATCCGGAATATCCTGTCAAAGAGGTCATCCGACGCCCGGTTACAGAGTGGAAAGATACCCTGATCAATGATTTCGAAACCAGCGTATTTCCGCAACATCCCATTATCAGAGACATAAAAGAAGAACTCTATCATCATGGAGCGATCTACGCATCCATGAGCGGTTCCGGTTCTTCAGTCTTCGGACTCTTTGCTCCAGAATCCACTCTACCGGAAATTGATTGGGGAACGGATGCGTTCTGCTTCACAGGAACGCTATAAGAAAATCAATCGAAATATCTATCCCGTCATACTAGAAACGGTACCACGACTCACATCGTAGTACCGTCACAACACAAACACAAAATAAAACACGACAAAACTACTGTGCAATCCCCTGTCTATACCGGAGAGGTATAAGTACTGTTCATATATATTCACATACCCATGAACAGCTTCAGGTCGATCGCATCAATTAAACAAATCCATATTGATTTGTTTGAACTATTTAGATTATAAAAACAAAAAAATTCCATTTATTGAATACCTCTTTCACGAAGTTTCAACTGCCAGTTCCAGGCAGAGCGCAAAGTATCTTCCAAAGTTTCCACAGCTTTCCATCCCAATTCGGAATTAGCGAAATCAGGATTTGCCCAAACTTTTTCAATATCTCCCGCACGACGTCCAACGATCTGATAGTTCAACTTCACACCGGTAGCCTTCTCGAAGCCTTGAATCAATTCCAATACAGAGACACCACGTCCCGTACCGATATTGAATACTTCCACTTTTTCTTTCTGCGCCTTCTCCAAGATACGGCGGATAGCAATCACGTGTGCCTTAGCCAAGTCAACAACATTGATAAAGTCACGGATGCAAGAACCGTCGGGCGTATCATAATCGTCACCGAACACACTCAACTTCTCGCGAATGCCGATAGCTGTCTGAGTCAGATAAGGAATCAGGTTCTGGGGAACACCGTTCGGCAACTCACCCAGCAATGCGGTAGGATGCGCGCCTATCGGATTGAAATAACGCAACATGATTGCATTGATCGGAGCACCGGAGGCTACCGTATCACGGATAATCTCTTCATTAATCTGTTTTGTATTTCCGTATGGTGATTCCGCTTTCTTAATCGGCGCCTTTTCTGTCACCGGCAATTCATCCGGCTGTCCATACACCGTACAAGAAGAAGAGAATACAATACCTTCCACTCCGTGTTTCGGCATCAGTTCGAGAAGGTTGATCAAAGAAACCAGATTATTACGATAATAAAGCAACGGTTTCTCCACCGATTCACCTACCGCCTTGCTTGCAGCAAAGTGGATGATAGCTTTAATTCCTTTATATTTTGTGAATACAGCGTCAAGACCTTCAAAATCAAGACAATCCAACTTTTCGAAAGCCGGACGGATACCGGAAACTTTTTCTATATTGTCGACAACATCAGCACTGGAATTTGATAAATTATCGATGATGATTACTTCATACCCACTGTTTTGCAGCTCTACAACAGTATGGGAACCAATATATCCCGTTCCCCCTGTCACTAAAATTCTTTCTTTCATATTCTTTACTTATATGGTTAGTTCTTCGGTCTATTATTGTTTGAGCTACAAATGTATGGAAATAAAATGAGAATGCAATATTCCGTAACCATTTTATTTATAAAAGAATTGGGAACTCATTATCTGTATGTCCCCACACAGCCGAGCCCCCAATTCATATTTAATTATCAACTGTAAATCTTATACCACGCCGGAGAATCCCATGAATGCCATAGCCAGCAAACCGGCGGTGATCAAAGCAATCGGAGTGCCTTGCATTCCCTTCGGGATTTTCACCAGACTCATCTGCTCGCGCAGTCCGGCAAAAAGCACCAGCGCCAGTCCGAATCCGAGAGCTGTTGAGAACGCATACACAACGCCTGTCAGCAAATCATAGTCTTTCTGAATCACCAGAATAGCCACACCCAAGATACAGCAGTTGGTTGTGATCAATGGCAAAAATACACCCAACGCCTGGTACAGAGCCGGAGAGACTTTCTTCAGAATGATTTCCACCATCTGCACCAGTCCGGCGATCACCAGAATAAAAGTGATTGTCTGCAAATATCCCAGATCGAAAACATCCAGAACAAATTTCTGAATCAGGAAAGTGACAATGGTAGCGATGGTCAGCACGAAAGCAACCGCAGCGCTCATACCCATCGCAGTTTCCACTTTCTTGGATACGCCCAGGAACGGACAAATGCCCAAGAACTGCGACAACACGATGTTGTTTACAAAGATTGCCGAAATAAAAATCAATATATATTCCATATTCTTCTCTTATTTAATTGAATTAGGCTTTCTTCAAGCTGTTGATCAACGCAATAAGGTATCCTAAAGCGATGAAAGCACCCGGAGCCAATACAAACACCAACATTCCGTACTCTTCCGGCATGATTGTCAGATTGAAAATCTTGCCTGTTCCCAAGAATTCGCGGACAGCTCCCAGCAGAGTCAAGGCTATCGTAAAACCAAGTCCCATACCAAGACCGTCGAACATGGAAGCCACCGGATTATTCTTCGCGGCGAATGCTTCAGCACGTCCCAGCACGATACAGTTTACTACGATCAACGGGATGAAAAGCCCCAGTGTGGCATACAAATCCGGCACGTAAGCCTGCATCACCATCTGGAGCAATGTTACGAAAGACGCAATGACTACAATGAACGATGGGATACGTACCATATCCGGAATCAGATTCTTGATGGAAGAAATTACCACGTTCGAGCAAATCAACACAAACATAGTGGCCAGTCCCATACCCATACCATTGATAGCCGATGAAGTTGTACCCAATGTAGGACACATACCAAGCAGGAGCACAAACGTAGGATTCTCTTTGATAATCCCGTTCATCATTACTTTAAAATTATTCATATCTTAATCTCCTCCTTTCTTAATTAATAGAATCTTGCTTCACCGTTTCAGTTTCCGGAGCAGTGGCAGGTTCATTTTTCTGCGAAGCTCCCGAAACAGTATCTACTTCTCCCGTCTTATAGGCCTCGTAAGCCTTGTTGATAGCGTTCAGGAAAGCGCGCGACGTGATAGTGGAAGCGGTAATAGCGTCTACCTGGCCTCCGTCCTTAGAGACTTTCAGCTCACCTTCGCCCGGACTCATGCCTATGATAGACTTTTTGCTCATTTCGTGCGTCACCGCCTTTTCGCCTTTGGTAGCGTCATAGGCTCCAAACCATTTGTCAGCTTTCGAGCCCAATCCCGGAGTCTCGGTATGGGCCAGCAAAGAGTAATTGTAAATCTTGCCTTTTGCATCAAAGCCGACCAGCACTTTCAGTTCGCCACCGAATCCCATAGCTTTGGACTCAACAGCCGAACCTACCCATTCCTCTCCTTTTTTTGCCGGATAAACGATGAAGTCCACCACTTTCTTTCCGTCTTTCTCGCTGAAGATCGTGTCGCTTTCGCCTACCGGGTTATTAGTAAATTCCGGAAGAACCTGTTTCAAGGCCTTGTTCAATGTCTTCGCATTCGCTTCGGCAATAGGACCTTTTGTCAGTTCATTCACGTAAGCCAGCAATGCTACGGAAATGACAGTCACCCCCGTAAGTACCAGCAGCATATTCTTTAAAGATGATTCTAACTTTTTCATTTCTTCTTCGCTACCTCCCCAAAGCGTTTAGGTTTACAATAGGTGTTAATCAGCGGAGTGAACGCATTCATAATCAGGATGGCAAACGACATACCTTCGGGATATGCGCCGAACAGACGGATAATAACCGTCAGCAGACCGATACAAACACCATAAATCAACATTCCTTTCTTGCTCATCGGAGAAGTCACATAGTCGGTTGCCATAAAAACCGCACCCAACATCAATCCGCCGGAAAGCAACTGCAATACCGGAGATACATATTTTGCAGGATCAACCAAATGCATGATACCGGCAAAAACAAACACAGTGACCAAGATAGACACAGGGATATGCCAAGTGATGATTTTCTTCCAAAGCATGTAACCCAATCCGATGAGCAGAGCCAACGCGCTGACCTCACCGATACAGCCACCGTTCTGACCGATCAGCAGACTGAAAGAATCAGGAAGCTGGTCGATAGAGAATCCCTGAACCCCTCCGATTATTCCTTTCATGATAGCCAACGGAGTAGCTCCGGTAGTAGCATCCGTATAAGCTGTCAACTGACCTACTACCGGCCAGCTAGTCATCTGTACGGGGAACGAAAGCAACAGGAAGACACGTCCTGCCAATGCGGGGTTGAAAGGGTTGCAGCCTAATCCGCCGAAAGACATCTTGCCTACACCGATAGCGAACAATGCGCCCAGAATAATAATCCATACAGGTAGGTTGGACGGCAAATTGAAAGCCAGCAACACACCTGTGATGACAGCAGAACCGTCACAAATTGTTGAAGTCGGTCTCTTCATCAAATATTTTCCGATCGCCCATTCGAAGAATAAACAGGCTGCAACGGAAGTAGCAGTAACAATCAGAGCACCCAGTCCGAAGAAATAGAGAGACACCAGAAACGCCGGAATCAGTGCAATCAGCACACCGTACATATTTTTCTGTACGCTGTCTCCGCCATGAACGTGGGGTGATAGTGATACGATTAATTTATTTTCCATATTCGTTATTTTTTAGCTTGACGTGCACGAATCATAGCTCCCACTTTGCCTTTACCGAGACGACAATAGTCGAGCAACGGACGGTTGGCAGGACAAGTGAACTGGCAAGAGCCGCACTCGATACAGTCCATGATTCTTTCTTTTTCCATTCTTTCAAAATCACCGTTTTCGGACAAAGCTCCCAGCAAGTACGGTTCCAGTCCCATCGGACAAGCGCTTACACACTTCGCGCAACGGATACAGGTCTGTGTCTCACCACGCTTGGCTTCCTTCTGATTCATGATCAGAATACCGGAACTGCCTTTCGCGGTAGGAACTTCCGTATTGACCAAAGCCTTACCCATCATCGGACCACCACCGATCACTTTTCCCGTATCTTCCGGCAGACCACCGCAAGCATCAATCAGCTGCTTCATCGGCGTACCGATACGGGCCAGGAAGTTGGAAGGTTTTGCAACCGACTTACCGGTCACAGTGATTACCCGTTCAAACAACGGCTTGTTCTTCTGAACGGCTTGATACACAGCAAAAGCAGTACCCACGTTCTGAACGACCGCTCCGGTAGAAATAGGAAGGGCGCCGCTCGCCACCTGGCGTTTGGTTATCGCATCGATCAGTTGCTTTTCACCTCCTTGCGGATATTTCACCTTCAAAGGCACTACCTCGATACCGGCATAACCGGAAGCCACTTTCGTCATCAGCTCGATAGCGTCCGGTTTGTTATTTTCGATTCCGATAAACGCCTTGTTCACTTTCACAGCTTTCATCAGGATAGAAACACCGACCATGATCTCTTCCGCGTGTTCCAGCATAAGCTGATGATCGGCCGTCAGATAAGGTTCGCACTCTACCGCATTGATAATCACACATTCTGCCT
>OGZD01000737.1_pt1 | contig 32210 bp, 23 predicted proteins | sample 1576701 | NCBI WGS metagenome assembly OGZD01 (sample SAMEA3541487, study PRJEB24748) | human gut metagenome | biome: human gut; feature: human-associated habitat; material: faeces | place: China | collected 2012
GGAACAGGCAGTCCGATCTTTTCGGCTTGGTGTTTTGAATTTTTTCTGTTTTATTACAACAAACGCATCTTTTGTGACAAAAAAGATTCAAGAACAGGTTGGACTTCTTGGCCCAGATACAGTATATGTAGTGGATGAAGCTCATAATATGGGAGCTGAATATTATAGGAGATATTTGCCGGAAAATATTGGATATCGGTTGGCATTATCTGCAACAATTGACCGATACAAAGATGAGGCGGGAACGGCTGCTCTTTCAGACTATTTTGGTGAGAGATGCATTACGTACTCTTTAAAAGAAGCAATCTGTAGTGGTATGCTAACCAGATATTATTACTACCCGGTTCTTACATATCTTGATCGAGATGAACTGGATGATTATCTAGCAATAACAGCTCAGATCGCCCAAGCGGTAAGAAAAAAGAAGGGAAAAATGGTTTTTTCTGAGTATGCAAAGCAACTACTTATGAGGCGTGCCAGAATCATTGCCGGAGCAAAAGGAAAAATACCGGAATTAAAAAGGCAGATGGAGCCTCATATCAATGAAAAACATTTACTCATTTACTGTGGTTCTGCTACAGTAAAAGAAGATGAGGACGACGAATTTGGAAAACGCCAGATTGATCTTGTGTCGGAGATGCTTGGAAATGACCTTGGAATGCGCGTCGGTCGTTTTACATCCAGGGAGGATGCAAGAGAACGTGTTCAGGTCCGGGATGCGTTTTCCAGTGGGGATATGCTGCAGGCTTTAGTTGCTATTAAATGTTTAGATGAAGGTGTGAATATCCCCAATATTCACACGGCTTTTATTCTGGCAAGCAGTACCAATCCAAAGGAATATATCCAGCGCCGTGGTAGGGTACTTAGAAAAGCTCCTGGAAAAGACTATGCAGTGATTTATGATTTTGTGACACTCCCATTTCAAATTAATGAGATTGAGATGCAGAATGAGACCGTTATCAACGCCACAAAAGGGTTGATTAAGCGAGAACTAATTCGGATGCTTGACTTTGCCGAGCTTGCGGAAAACCCATCTGTCACTTATGATTTGGTATATGACCTGAAACACGGATTTCGTATTCGGGAGGAAGAATTAAAGGGGGAAGAAGTGAATAGCGATGTTATCTGATGAAATTAAAAAGGTGCCGATTGATGAAAAGAAACTTTCTCAGATGAAAAAAATGATTATTTCTGCAGAAAGAAAGAATTTAAAGACTGGGGAATTCAATTCTCAGGATATGGTAAAGGCAATTCGGAAGATTATTGAAACAAATGCGTAGGGGAGGCGGTAGCAATGCTGATCAAACAGATCACGCTTCAGAATTTTAGACAATTTAAAGGCAAACAGGGGCTTGTGTTTGCAACAGACCCGAATCAGAATGTAACAGTGCTTCTTGGTGAGAATACATTTGGAAAAACAACCATTCTGCAGGCATTCAATTGGTGTTTGTTCAATGAAGCTGATTTTCCGAAGGAGAGTAATCCAGATTTGTTAAATATGGACTTAGCAGAAGAAAAGGCGGGAATGGAACAAAAGCTTGAAGTCTATGTGGAGTTGCTTCTGGAACACAATGGCACGGAGTACACCATTCTCCGAAAACGCCCATATGTGGATCGAGGATATGGAAACTGGGTAGCGTTACAGACACAGCTTACGGTGGCATATAAAGAAGGTGGACTGACAAAACAAGTAAGGGAAGGGGAGGAGCAGCAGATTATTAATAGCATTCTTCCTAAATCTCTTTCCGGTTATTTTTTCTTTGATACCGAGCGCGTATCGGATATCAGTACAAGAAAAGACTTAACTGATGCGGTGCAGGGGCTTTTGGGACTTGCATCAGTCGCAAATGCGAGAAAACATCTTGGGTCACGTACTGCAAAATCTTCAGCAATCGGATGCTGGAACGCAGCACTGGATCTTGGTGGTGATGAACGCGCAAAAGAAGCGCAGACCACGATTGAATCAGAAAGCGCTAACATAGAATCAATGAAGAAACAGATAGAGAATGCAGATCATGAACTGGAAGCGTTAAACGCACAGAAAGCAAAGATTGAAGAAACACTGCGTGAAAATCAAAGTACCGCGGAGTTACAGCGGTCAAAACAGGATCTGGAAAAAAAGTTAAAAACAGCACAGACAGACCTGGAATACTCCAGTCAGTTGTTTATGAATTCTTACAATACGACGGCAATTACCTATTTTATGCTTCCGCTCATGGAGCGCGCAGAAAAATGCCTTGTGGATGCTCATGTGGATGATCGTGGATTAAGAGGAATGACTGAAGCATCTATCCGGGATATTGTGAAACGCGGTCGATATATTTGTGGCGCAAAGATTGAGGTAAGTGAGGATGGCCGGACCGGTAATGATGCGTATATGCATATTTTAGAGGAGTTAGCTTTTCTTCCACCGGCGCACATTGGAACGGAAATTCGGAATTTTAAGCAACTTATGGAGGCTGAAAAGCGCGGTATTGTACAGTTTTATCCACTGGCAGAACAGCAGTATAAAGAAATACAGAAAAAGAGATCTGAAATTGCAAACATGGAAGACCAGATTGCACGGATTGATGACAGCATTTTTGGTAAGGAAAACATGAGCAGTTATGAAGCAGATCTAACCCGCATTAAGGAAAATATGAAGGCTTTCCAGGAAACAAAGGCTTCCTGCAATCAAAAAATTGGAGCATCCAAAAGTGCCATTGAATCAGCTCAGAAAGTTTACGATGGATTGGTAACTGCATCTGAGCGGAACCAAAAACTTATTAGATACTTGGCCTATGCAGAAAAGATATGTGAATGGATCGATGAAAGTTACGCGGAAAGGGAGCAGCAGATGCGAAATAAACTCCAAGAGCGCGTAAATGAGATTTTTGGGCAGATGTATCACGGTCAAAGACGTGTACAGCTTGACAAACAGTACCATGTGACACTATTCAGTCAGGTAAATGGAAAAGAAATCATTACTGGTGAATCAGAAGGACTCAAACGAGTCAAAAACTTTGCTTTTATCGCTGGTTTAGTTGATCTGGCAAAAGAAAAGGCTACTATCGGGCGCAGTGCTGCCGATATGGTTTCCTGGGAAAATGAGGCATACCCACTCGTTATGGATGCGCCGTTTTCTAACGCTGATGAAACCCACATTAAAAACATATCAACGGTATTGCCTGCTGTGGCAAATCAAGTCATTATGTTTGTTATGGAAAAGGACTGGCAGTATGCAGAACCGGTAATGGCCGGTCGGGTAGGAAAATACTGCAAATTGAAAAAATTTTCTGAGACCTATACGAAGATTGAAGAATGAGGTGACGGATATGTTCGAGGGTGATTATACAATTTACGGGAAACATGCTACCTATATGAAGTATTTAAAAGAAGCAAAAGTATTCAATCGATATATCGATGTCTATATGGCAGGGGCTGTTCTTGGCGCCTTATATGAAAAACGTGCAAAACAGACTGATTCTTCGGATCGGGCCAGAATTTACGCCGATGCATTTGATACGGAACATGTCCGTTGCAATGAAATTTTTAAAACAGTGATCCTTTCAGATACATCCAAGCCGTGGTCGGCGGAGGAGCGCGCTAACATCTGCTTCCGGTACCGCGACCGGATGGATGAAATGGCAGTACCGCCGGTTACGCAGGAAGAGCTGGATATCATGAAAGAAGCCAAAAAACTTTTTGATGAGTATGTATTTGGTGGAATTGAGCTCTTGTATGACTGCTTTTCTGGTAATGCAGCTATGAATGCAGATGAAATCGTTGACTGTGCATACAAAACATTGTTTGATCAACATGATCTGATCGAGAATATGCAAGAAGACGATGATGCTAAGCTGCTCCAGCCTGAATATTAAGGAAGCAAAAGCGAGGAAAAAAGATGGATGTAATACCATTAGACAATTTAGGATTATCTGGCAGAACAAGAAATGTACTGTTTCATTTGGGTATCCGCACATTGGATGATTTGCGGGCAGTATCAATTGAAGAACTGGCGCAGCAAAGAAACATTGGACTTTTTGCGATTTCGGAGATAAAAAGAGCTTTATCCGAAAACGAATCAGATTTGGCTGCTGATGCGGATGAGCCTTCAAAAAAAGAAATTAATACGAAAAGCGCAGCAGAAGCGAGTTATTCGGCTGAACAAATTGATGAGATGAAGCAGTACTCGATTTTGAAACTAAAGCTTTCTCGACGAGCATCAAAACCGCTTCTTTCCTCACATTATGAGACCATGGACAGCATTGCATCATTAGAAATAGAAGATCTTCGGAAGCTGAAGGGTCTAGGTCCAAAAGCTATAGAAGAGATTATTATAAAGCGAGATAACTGGCTGGAAGATAATGGTTTTGCGCGTGTAAACGGCGGACAGCAGATACTTGTAATATCAGATGATATGGAAAAGCTCATAAAACATCTTTCACACGCCATTGCACCAATTGTCTCAATGCGTTGGAATAAATTATACAAAATATTTTCAGATGAGAAGCTTTTAGATGAATTGGAGATGAGCATAGATGAAAATTCCACATCTGAGAATTTTAGGAAGATCTTTTCCAACCCTCATTTTGTTACTTGTCTGAAGGGATTCTGGAAAAAGCAACTGCCTGATGGTTTGATGGCAGTAAAAGATTGCATGGAACGGATTGAATCGTTGAATTTGAGCATTCCTACGCAGGTTTTGATTGATATCAGTTTGAAGGCACAGCTTATTTTTATTCATTGGGATAACTATATGCTTAATCGGAAGACCTTTACGGATCTGTATCAAGGACTTGGTCTTCCGGATGAGCGTACGAATGCAATTATTCTCATGAAACTTGGTGGAGCCAGTTTACAGGAAACTGGTGACCATTTTGGTGTAACCAGAGAACGGGTAAGGCAAATTATAAGTAGGCAAATACATGATCTTCCGGAATTATTTGAAGATTGTTTTAGACAGCCGTATGAAACATTCCATCTATCCAAGAGTGAGTTTATGCGCCTTTTTCCAGAAATTACCAATGAGTCATATGAATATATTGCTGTACGCTATAAGAGGGGCAAGCAGGTTCTGTCGCGTGAAACACTTGATAAATATGAGGGATACTGGAAAGAGCGATTGGAAATGTTCCTTCAGAATGAATGGGAACGTAAGGACAAAAAAACGGTTAGCAGAACGGAAATGGTGTACCGTGTGCTTGTCCGCAATTCAGATAATCCACTTACGCTGGAAGAGTTTGAACAGGAGTATTATCAATATATTCATCGCAGGGAATATCCAGAATCGCGGCTACAACTTAATTTGAGAACGGCAGGAAACCACTTACGCAATGCGCGTGGAGTTGTTTTTAATAGAGACAATAAGGTTCGCTATTGTGAGGCAGATCCGCAAAAACTGTGGGATAATATTAATTTTAATGCATATAAGAACCTGATTATATCTGCGGAACTCTTATTTCGGGATTATGCAGATTTAATGGAGGAACTGGATATTCGTGATGGATATGAACTGTTTTATGTGCTAAAGTCATCTATATGCCATTGGAAAGGGCCATTTGAAATTTCTTTCAGGCGCGTGCCGACTATTATAATAGGTAACGGATCAGAAGAGGAACAGGCACTCAGACTTTTACGGGAAATTTCTCCAGTAGAGCATGATGAATATTTTCTCGCATATGAAGAGCGCTTTGGTGTAAGGCATGAATCGGTAATGGGAAACCCCGCAATCACGAGGGCAATTACACCGTATTACGTCCATGGCGAATATATTGTAACCGCGCCAGCAATTGCTGCGGAGGACATTCCTGCATACCTTCAGGCACTAGATAAGAAGACTATCTGGTTCATGGATGAACTTGAGGAATTATTTGATACTATATGTGTTCATTCATCCAGAGAAGCGTTTAACATGTCAGCACTCAGGCGAATTGGATATATCTTGAAAGCAGGTTACGCAATTAAGGAATCATACGGGAATATGACGGCTTATATGGATGCGGAAATTTTTTCAAATGATGTAGTGGATTTGTCTGTTATAGACCGGCGACTAAACAGTATTTCTGCGTTTGCTTCTGCGCTTGACAAAAAGCGCAATTCTTTGGAGTTTATAGAGACTGCACCAAAAATCTTGGTATCAATCCGAAAAATAAAAGAAACATACGGTCTGGATCAGAAAGATATTCGTCAGATACAGAAGATGCTTATACCATATTATAAGACACCATATTTTAACGCTCACAGCTTATGGGATGAAGTGAAAGATCTTCCTTTGATTCAGCAGTTACAGGGGAATAAATGGATGTTATCTTGCATTATGAGACAGCAGGAGAACGTTTTTACACAACATTTTGCCGGAAATATGGTGTTATCTCTCGACAGTAATAATTTAAGCCTTAGTAAGGTATCATTATGGTTTTCTTCTGTATATGGAAAAATGCCACTTAATACGTTTGTCACAAAATTCAATGATCATTTTGGATGTAAAATTGAAAATTATAAATTTGCAGAAAAATTGAAATCGGCCAATGTATGGGACGATATTGTAACTGATTCCATGGATGAATATATGGACAATCTTCTTGATTTTTCTAAAATGAAAGAAGAAGATTTATTTGCAGAGGAATTTATGTAAGGAAAATTTATTGCAAATCAGTGATTAAGGTTTTTATTCAGTAATAGTTGGCTAATAATATCCAATAATGTAGAAAAGATATATATAATTATACCCTATTATCCCCTTGAGTTATATGGAGATAATGGTAAGCGCTTTTTAATTCGACGACTTGTTCCCGCATGAAATTACCTTCATAATTATAGCTAGGAAATGCAAGTACTTTACTTCCATTCTGGATGCTAGAATGCGAGCATTTCACTATATCTTTTATGAAGGGAGTAACAGAATGCGAAAACCACGGATACCAGCGCACGAACAATACCGGCTGATCATGCAGTGCCGATAAAGCGGTCTTTCTGATCATCAGTGGTGCCTGGAGCATGATATCCATCCAGGAACTTTCTATAACTGGGTACGGCGTCTGCGTCAGAATCCTGATCTTGTTATTCCAGAGAGAACTGAATCCCAAAGCGGATCAGCACCCAGACAGGAAGTCGTAAAAGTGGAACTGACACCATCAGATCTACCTTCACCCTGTCATAAAACATATCCGAAATCCTTTTGTGAACCTTCAAGTGTCATGGAACTTTCCTTCCACGGCATCAATCTGCGGATTCCGAATGGAACGGATCCTCAGCTGCTCGGCCATCTGCTGTCTGTGCTGAAGGAGCTGCCATGTTAGGCGATATCACAGCTGCGGATGAACTCTATATCATAACCGGCTACACAGACATGAGAAAATCGATCGATGGGCTGTGTGCCATCGTTGAAGATCAGCTCCACATGGATCCGCGTAAGAAAGCCCTGTATCTCTTCTGTGGAAAGAGATGCGACCGGGTAAAAGCATTACTATGGGAAGGTGACGGATTCGTTTTCCTTTACAAACGGATCGAAGTTCAAGGCCGTTTTCGCTGGCCCCGTAACAGCATGGAAGTAAGGCGGCTTACCTGGCAGCAATTCAACTGGCTGATGTCGGGGCTCGAGATCGAACAGCCAAAAGCATTCCGTCCACCGGATTGACCCGGAAAGCAATCATTACAGTGATACATTCCGCTTCTTTTCTCACTGGTTTTATGCTATTATAAAACCAGAAAACAAAGGAGGCAGGGATGATGGCAGGCAGCGCGGCAGAGATCAAACTCCTGGAATACAAAGACACCATAGCTCAACTGAATACACTGCTTACAGCACAGACAGAACTGAATCGTTCCCTGCAGAAAACTGTGGAGGATCTGCGTCAGGATAACAGGAACCTGATGGAACAGATCGATTACCTGCCCAAAAAGCTTTTTGGCACTTCCAGTGAAAAAAGCAAAGACATTGAAGGCCAGTTGAATCTGTTTGATGAAGCCGAACAGACAGCAGACCAACAGGAAGCAGAAGAAGCTGCTGTGGTCACAGTCCCGGAACATCAGAGGAAAGCAAGACGTACCCACGAAGAACTGGTCAAGGGAATCCCTTCTCGTGATGAGATCCTGGAACTTCCGGAAGCAGAACAGCTGTGCCCGGTATGCGGAACCAGGCTGGAAGCCATCGGAAAAGAGTTCGTACGTCATGAATTCCGTTTTACCCCCGCAAAAGGCGAAGTGGTAAATATTTACCGGACCACCTATAAGTGTCCGGAATGTACGGAAAAAGATGAACTGGCGGACAGCCCAGCTTTTGTAAAAACCGAAGTTCCTGAGGCCCTGATCCCCAACAGTTACGCATCCCCATCTGCCGCTGCATGGGTCATGTATCAGAAGTTTGCCAATGCAATACCCTTATACCGCCAGGAACAGGACTGGAAACAACTTGGCGTATGCCTGAAGCGGGCAACTTTAGCAAACTGGATCATCTACTGCGCGCAGAACTACTTCCGGCCAATGTATGATTACTTTCATCGCACACTGCTTACCAGAAAGTATCTGATGGCAGATGAAACACGGATCCAGGTATTGAAAGAACCTGGCAGGAACCCGGAAACAGACTCTTTTATGTGGCTGTTCCGCTCTGGAGAAGATGGACTTGCGCCGATCATCCTTTTCCATTACACAGAGACCCGCGCAAAGTACAATGCCGCCGCATTTCTGGAGGGATTTCAGGACGGATATCTGGAAACAGATGGATACCAGGGCTACAATAATCTGCCCGGTGTAAAGCGTTGCTCCTGTTGGGCACACATGAGGCGTTACTTTGTAGACGCTGTTCCCAAAGGAAAAGAATTCGATTACAGCAATGGTGCCGTTCAGGGTGTCCAGTTTTGTTCGAAGCTTTTTGATTATGAACGGATCGCAGCGGAGCGGAAAATGGATCCGGAACATAGAAAGACATACCGGCTTCAAAAGGAAAAACCAGTACTCGATGCATTCTGGGAATGGCTGGAACAACAGCGTCCCCGCCGCGGAACCCGCTTCGAGAAGGCGGTGAACTATGCTCAAAATCGCAAAGAGTCACTGATGATGTATCTGGAAGACGGTCATTGCAGTTTTTCCAATAACTTAAGCGAGAATGCGATCCGTCCGTTTACTGTTGGTCGAAAGAACTGGTTATTCAGTTCCAGTCCGAAAGGTGCCGAAGCGAGTGCCCTTACCTACACAATGGTAGAAATGGCAAAGGCTAATGGTTTGAACGTTTACCGTTATCTGGAATATCTGCTGGAACACCGGCCCAATGCAAAAATGACGGATGAGCAGTTATCTGAACTAGCACCGTGGAGTGACAGTGTGAAAGCGAGCTGCCAGAGATAATAAATGTAGTAAACTGCTTGCGTCTAGCAATTACGCAAGCAGTTGGTTTATTTGACGCTAGAACATAAAGCGCTTACTGGAGATAATGGGGTATAATTATATATATCACATAACAGGGGAGGTGACATCATGCAAAAATCCGAACTGCAAACCCGAATTACAGATCTGGAACAGCGGATCGCCGAGTTTCCAGCCGGCTCTGTCACTAAGAAAACAATAAGCGGCCGGGTATATTTCTACCGCCGCTGGACAGAGGATAAGAAGAGAAAAGAAAAATATATTCCGATGGAAGAGGTCGAGACTGTCCGTCTGCAGATCGAACAGAGAAAAAGACTGGAACAGGAACTGAAAGAGTTAAAGAAGCAGCTTCCAAAGCTGCGTAAGGAGAAGAAAGTGAGTGCCCGGCAAACATTTCTCACGAATGTCCGAACCGGAAATCTGCTGCGGTCATTTTCTGTGCCTGTAAGAAGTTTGCGTAAACGTGAGTGTTACAAACAGCTTCATGATTTTATTTATGGGGGACAGCAGGACAAGGTATTTATTCTTTACGGGCTGCGCAGAACCGGAAAAACTACGATGATCCGGCAGATCTTTGCGGAGATGAGCGATGACGAGCTGGAAAAGGCAGTTTTTATCCAGGTTACGGCAAAGGACACGCTGGCCAGTGTGAACCATGACCTCAAAATATTGGAAGAGCAGGGATACCGGTATGTGTTCCTCGACGAAGTGACGTTGATGGAGGACTTCATTGAGGGGGCGGCTTTGTTTTCTGATGTGTTTGCGGCATGCGGAATGAAGATCGTGATGTCCGGCACGGATTCACTGGGATTTCTGTTCACGGAAGATGATCAGCTTTATGACAGGTGCATTCTGCTGCATACAACATGGATCCCGTATCGCGAGTTTGAATCAGTATTAGGGATCCATGGAATCGATGAATATATCCGCTATGGGGGAACGATGAGCCTAAGGGGTGTTCATTATAATGAGACATCGACCTTTGCAAACGTGGAAAGTGTTGATGAGTATGTGGATACGACGATTGCCAGAAATATTCAGCATTTTCTGCGCTGTTATCAGTATGAAGGACATTTCCGTCATTTACAGGATCTGTATGATAAGAATGAACTGACAAGTGCCATCAACCGTGTTGTCGAGGATATCAATCACCGCTTTACTTTGGAGGTTCTTACACGGAATTTCAAATCTCATGAGCTTGGAATTTCGGCAAGCAATTTGCGCAGAGATCGAAAGGAGCCAACGGATATACTTGACCGTATTGATGTGGCAGCAGTAACAGAAAGTTTACGGAAATTGTTGGAGATTCGAAATAAAGAGGAACAGACCGTTAAAATTGATGACGTTCACACTGTTGAAATTAAGGAATATCTGGATCTTTTAGATTTGACGCAGGAAATAGATGTGATGTATCTACCAGAGATAGGAAAAAAATCCAGCAGAACTGTTATCGCACAGCCAGGACTTCGGTATGCGCAGCCTATTGTTGGATGAGACATTCGGTTCATTATCCTTAGCGGAGCGCAATGCTGTCCAGGAACGGATCCTCACGGAGATTCGGGGAAGAATGTTGGAAGATATCGTTTTACTGGAAACAAAAATGGCGGATCCGAAAAAACAGGTATTTGTACTTCAGTTTCCGGTTGGAGAGTTTGATATGGTCGTTTTTGATCCTGCAGAAGGTTCCTGTAAGATCTATGAAATTAAACATAGTGAAGAAGCGGTCAGAAATCAGTATCGGCATTTGATCGACAAGGAAAAATGCGTCCAGACAGAACACCGCTATGGTCCAATCAAGGAAAAAACAGTTCTTTATCGTGGGAAAAACCAGGTAATCGAGAAGGTACGATATCAGAATGTGGAGGAGTATCTGAGAAATATAGTGTAAAGGAATCACTGCCAGCAAATGCCGTTCATTACAAACGGAATTTGCTGGCAGTTTGTTTGTGGAAAATTTAAAACCACACCGGCATCAACGAGCCATTCCGCACATCCGCGGTAACCACGGAATCTTGCATCGGACGTGACTTTTGAAATATCAATTGGAATTACACAAAAACATAGCGAATAAAATATCCAATCGACATAGTGTGCCAATATTGCAGCATAATCACAGAAAAATATCATGAAATAATATTATGAATTGTAATAATAATACGAAATTTTACTTTATGGAAATAAGATGTTAAGATGAACTCAAGAAGAAAGAGAATGACAGTTTGAAGAAAACTGACATGAAGAATTTTCGGTCAATGCCATAAGCGTGCAGACCGACGGAACAATTACAATCATACATACAAGAAAGGATCAAGAGAATGGGATTCTGGAACAAAGCTAAGACAGCAGAACGTCCCGGAACATGGGATGGAACAGAAAAATACGGACCGGTGAAGCTTGCGTCCGTGGATTTCCGCGACGGCCAGCAGTCAGTGATCGCAACGAGAATGAGAACGGAGGACATGCTTCCGATCTTAGAGCAGATGGATAATTTCGGATATGAGAGCATCGAGATGTGGGGAGGTGCGACATTTGATTCCTGCATCCGGTATCTGAATGAGGATCCGTGGGAGCGCCTGAAGGCGTTCAAGAGGGTCTGTAAAAAAACACCGCTGCGTATGCTGCTTCGCGGTCAGAACCTTTTAGGATACACTCCTTATCCGGATGATGTGGTTGAAAAGTTTGTGACAAAGGCAGCAGAGGACGGAATGGATGTTTTCCTGATCTTCGACGGCTTAAATGACATCAGAAACTGCGCGTGTGCCGCTAAGGCAGCGCTGAAAGCCGGAAAGCGCGTGGAAGGCAACATTCAGTTTACCTCCAGTCCGGTCCATACCGTGGAGTCCTTCGTACAGACCGCGAAAGACTATGTGAACATCGGTGCGACAGCAGTCCATCTGGAAGACATGGGCGGCATGATCGATCCGACGACCGCTGCGAAGACTGTGGCAGCTGTTAAGAAAGCCGTAAATGTTCCGGTCCACTATCATTCCCACTGTACCGGCGGTATGACTGAGATCACATACTGGGAGGTCGCAAGAGCGGGAGCTGACGTGCTTGACGTGGATGTCTCCGCGTTCGCTCTTGGAACAAGCCATCCGGCAGCAGAGAGCATCATCGCGGTGTTAAAGGGAACGCCCCGTGACACCGGCCTTGATTATGCAAAGCTGGCACCGATCAACGCGTACTTAAAAGAGATCAGAAAGAAATATAAGGAATTCGAATCAAAGCTTCAGGGCGTGGACATCAATGTTGTCCGCCATCAGATTCCTGGCGGAATGCGTTCCAATCTTGAGTTCCAGCTGGCACAGATGAAAGCACCGGAGAGACTTCCGTTCTGGAAGAAGTTGTAAAGGTCCGCGCAGATCTCGGATATCCGCCGCTTGGAACTCCGTTCTCCCAGATGTGCGGCGCACAGGCAACCATCAATGTGATCTCCGGAAAACGGTATCAGATGATTCCGAAGGAAGTGACCGCATACGTGGAAGGCAAGTATGGAAAAGCTCCGGGTCCGGTGAGCGAGGAGTTAAAGAAACGCATTCTCGGCGATGACAAACAGCCGATCACCTGCCGCCCGGCAGACCTGATCCCGGCGGGATATGAGAAGATCTGCGAGGAGTGCAGGGATATCGCAAGAACAGAGGAGGACATCCTCACCTATGCGATGTTCCCACAGGTTGGAAGAGAGTTCCTTGAGAAAAAATACAGGGCATAAGTTTTAGCTGGATGACAGGCAGTAAAAAGCCGGAAGATCAGAATGGCGCAGGAACGTCTGAAAAAGCCAGTATTCCAGTATTTTGCTCATACTGTTCGATGGTCTCCAGAAACTTCTGAACCTGCAGAAGCTCGTAGCTTTCTGTATGGTAGAGAAGATAGGTGTTTCGGCGCAGGGGTGTTCCGTCCTTTAAAAACAGAGGAACGACTTTTCCGGGGAAATCTCCGAGACAGATGCTGGGAAGTGTGGTCCATCCAAGTCCGGCGGCGGCCATCTCGCGGCAGCTGTTGATATCATCAAGGATCATTCGGGAATTCTGGATATTCAGTCCGTGTTCCTGAGCCCACTGGTTTAAACGCCTTTCTTCGTCAGGGTCTGTACGGTGGCTGATATAGGGATATTCCGCAGGATTCCGGTCAGCGTTCTCCCTGCTGCAGACGAAACAGACCGGCTCAGAGGAGAGAAGGATCCGTCCTTCCTCCCAGGGATATTCTCCGCGAAGGATCGCAATGGGGAATTTTCCCTCCGAGAGCTGCCGGAACAGCGTCTGACTGTGGCCGGTGGAGATGCTGATATCGACCATTGGATATTTTTCCGTGTAAGTCCGCATGACACTCGGAAGACGGTAGCGGCAGTAGTTGATGGATGTGCCGATGGATAGAGAACCTCCGACAATTCCCTTGGATGCATTAATAGAATTTCGGAGCTGCTCATTCATCTCGCACATCTGACGGCAGTAGGAGATAACGGATTCCCCCACAGAGTTGAAGACTACGCCCTTCCGGGAACGGACGAGAAGGACGGAACCGAGTTCCTCCTCAATGCGGCGCAGGCGCTTTGTGAGAGCGGGCTGAGTCAGAAAATGCTGGTCAGCGACCTTTGTGATATTTTTCGTTTCATAGAGATCGATCAAAAGCTGATAGTCCTGTTCATTCATAAAATCCTGCGCCTCCCCCAAATAGTAAGAAATATTCCATTAAAATATGTTATTAAAACTCATTATACCATATAAAATTAAAGAATGTAAGGAGTAAAAGCTATGTATATGACAAAGTATCCCTGCGTTTACATGCGCGGCGGCACAAGCAAAGCTGTATTTTTCCATGAAAAAGACCTTCCCCAGGATCAGTCCAGGTGGGACGAGCTGTTCTTAAAGGTTATGGGAAGCCCGGATGTCAAGCAGATCGACGGTATGGGAGGAACTGTTTCCTCCACAAGTAAGATCGCGATCATTTCTCCGTCTGAGAGAGAGGACGCAGATGTCAATTATTCCTTCCGTCAGGTGGATATTGTGATCCCGAACGTTGACAAAAAGGCAAACTGTGGAAACATTTCCTCTGCGGTTGGTCCCTTCGCGATCGATGAGGGACTTGTTCCGGCAGTGGAGCCGGTTACAGTTGTGAGAGTCCTCAACACAAACACAAACAAGATCATTGAGGAACATGTCCGTGTGAAGGACGGTCATGCCATGGTAGATGGAGACGAGGCGATCCGCGGAGTTCCGGGAACAGGAAGCCGCATCGATATGTACTTTATGGAACCGGCAGGTGCTGCCACAGGAAAACTTTTCCCGACCGGCAACCGGAAAGATACCTTCGATATCCCGGATTACGGTCCGATCGAGGTTTCCATCGTTGACTGCTCCAACACGATCGTGTTCATGCGGGCGAAAGACCTTGGAATCAAGGGAACTGAGCTTGTAGAATTAAACTCCAATAAAGCTGTGATGGAGCACATTGAGCGGATCCGCTGCTTTGCTGCAAAGGCATGCGGCTTCGTTGAAAACTGGGAAGATGCCAGAACAAAATCCACGTCTCTCCCGAAGGTATCCATCATCTCCGAACCGCAGGATTACAAAGATATGGACGGAAATCTGACGCCGGCAGACACCATGGATATCTGCGTCCGCGCCGTATCCGTCGGCTCTCTCCATAAGGCGTACCCGATCACGGTTTCCATCGGAACAGGTTCTGCTGCGCTTCTTCCGGGAACCATCGTAAATGATCTTGTAAAGCCCGAGGAAGGACAGTCCATCGTCCGCTTAGGTCATGCCAGCGGTGTGACAGCCGTAGATATCAAGATCGACGGCGACCATGTCATCAAGGGCGGCGTTACAAGAACTGCCCGCCGCATCATGGACGGATATGTATATGTGAGAGAATAAGCCCTCAATACCCTTCAATCTAAATAATCCCTGCGGGTGAGAAACCTTAAGCGTTCTGTGGCAGGTGCATCGGATGTATCTGAAAGTCCCGGACCGTTACCTCTATACCATCGCCCGCGGGGATAGTACCCCGAAGGATTCAATATAGAACATAAATTCAAAAAATAAAATCAGGAGGAAATGAAAATGGTGACATTGCATGAAGGAAAACAGTTCATCATTGACAACAGCCGGATCGCGACTGCCGAAGAAGCTGCAAAGCTTTCCGAGGAAGAGGGAAGAAAAGAGACGCTGACATACCAGATACTGGCTGCCCACAACCACTCCGGTAACATGAAAAACCTGGAGATCCAGTTTGATTCCATGGGTGTTTACGATAACACCTATGTAGGAATCTTACAGACTGCATACGCCAGCGGATTAAAGGAATTCCCGATGCCCTGCGTATTCACAAACTGCCATAACTGCCTCTGCGCGGTAGGCGGAACCATCAACACGGACGTACATAAATATGCAGAGTCTGCATGTAAGAAATCCGGTGGAATCTTTGTACCGCCGCATGAAGCAGTCATCCACCAGTACATGCGTGAGATGATCGTAAAATCCGGCGGCATGTCCATCGTCTCCGACTCCCACACCCGTTACGGTACTCAGGGATCCATCTCCATCGGTGAGGGTGGTCCGGAGCTTGCGAAGGCAATGCTTGGAAAATATTATGAGATCGAATATCCGGGCGTGATCGGTGTGCTCTTAACCGGCAAGCCGAAACCATGGGTAGGACCGATGGATGTGGCATTAAGCATCATCGGAAAAGTATTTAAAAACAACTTTGTTAAGAATAAGATCCTGGAGTTCGTCGGACCTGGTGTTTCCAGCATGTCCATGGATTTCCGTAACGGAATCGATACGATGACCACAGAGTCCGCATGCCTTTCCTCCGTATGGGCGACTGATGAGCAGACAAAGCGTTATTTTGAGATCCACAAACGTCCGGATGATTTCAAGGAGATGAAACCGGGCCATGCGGCAATGTACGATGGAATCGTTGAGATCAATCTCGACACGATCGTTCCGATGATCGCACTTCCGTTCCATCCGAGCAATGCTTATCCGCTTGCGGATGTCATCGCAGATCCGGAGAAATATATGACACTCACGGAGAAAGAGGCGGAGAGAGTCTTTGAGAACAACAAGGACATTCATCTTGATCTCCACTCCAAGATCCATGACGGAAAGATCAAGGTAGATCAGGCAGCGATCGCAGGATGCGCGGCAGGTTCCTTCGAGAACATCTATGCGGTTGACCAGATCGCAAAGAAGATGAACCATGGTCTCGGAACCTTCCCGTTCAACATCTATCCGGCATCCCAGCCGATCATGTATGAACTCAATAAGAACGGCGTGTTAAATGATCTGATGAATTACGGTGTCCGTGTGAAGACAGCGTTCTGCGGACCGTGCTTCGGAGCTTCCGATGCGCCGGGCAACAATGATTTCTGTATCCGTCACAGCACGAGAAACTTCCCGAACCGTGAAGGCTCCAACCCGGCAAACGGCCAGATCGCTTCCGTAGCACTTATGGATTCCAAGTCCATCGCGGCTACCGCGTTCAACGGCGGTTATCTGACATCCGCGGAGGACTGCCCGGCTGTTTACAACACACCGGAATATGAGTTTAACGAGCACATTTACGACAATATCGTTTATAATGGATTTGGTAAGGCAAAACCGGAGACAGAGATCGTATATGGTCCGTCCATCAAAGACTGGCCGAAAATGCCGGCTCTGACAGAGAACCTTCTTCTTCAGGTTGCCAGTGTGATCCGCGATGAGGTAACGACTACCGACGAGCTGATCCCGTCCGGTGAGACCGCGTCCTACCGCTCCAACCCGTACAAGATCTCCGAGTTCACTCTGATCCGGAAAGATCCGCAGTATGTGGGCCGTGCGAAATCCGCACAGGAGTTTGAGAAGGCGAGAGCTGCAGGTGATAAGGAAAAGGCCGGTGAGTTCTATCAGGTTCTGAAGGCAGCAGGCGTTGGCACTTCTGTGGACGAGCTTATGAAGACCACAGGAATCGGTTCTGTTCTCTACGCAAAGAGACCGGGTGACGGTTCCGCGAGAGAGTACGCGGCAAGCTGTCAGAAGGTTCTCGGCGGTCTTGCAAATATCTGTATCGAGTACGCAACAAAGAGATACCGCAGCAACTGCGTGAACTGGGGAATCCTGCCGTTCACATGTCCGGAGGCGGAGATCAACCTGGAACCGGGTGAATATCTGTACCTTCCAGGAATCCGAAAGGCTGTGGAAGACGGAGCAACAAAGTTCACTGCGAAGGTAATCGGAAAAGACGGCTCTGTCCGCGACCTTGAGCTGGATCTCAACGGAGTGACAGAGGCGGAGAAGAAAGTCCTTCTGGCAGGAAGTCTGATCAATTCTTATAAAGAATGATAAAAATCATAATGCTAATGTCTGTTTGGTTTAAAAAAGTGGGATATTAGACAAAAGATAACTGCCCGGTATGAGGGTGCCGGGCAGTTACAGGAAAAGTTTGGAGGTATTACATATGAGACTGGCACTCGTAGGATTTATATTGATGTTCGTACTGATGTACGTATTGATCCGTGAAAAAATGGCACCGCCTGTAGCGTTTGTCCTTCTTCCTCTGATTGCGGCTGTCTGCGCAGGATTTGGATTCGAGGATATCTCAGGCTTTATCAAGACCGGTATGAACACGATGCTCAGTACAGCGATCCTGTTCGTATTCTCAATCTCTTATTTCACATTGATGTCAGATAAGGGACTTTTTGATCCGATCATCGGATTCCTGATCAAGAGAGCAGGAAAGAACGTCACAACGATCCTTTTAGCAGCACTGCTCACAACATTTGTGGCACATTTAGACGGTTCCGGCGCGACAACCTTCCTGATCGTTGTTCCGGCATTCCTTCCGATCTGTAAGAAGATGGGAATCCGCCCGCAGGCACTTCTCGGAACCATGTGCGGAGCGTACGGTGTTATGAATATCGTCCCGTGGGGTGGACCGACCATGCGTGCCGCAAGTGTTGTCGGCATCGAGGTAGGAGATCTCTACAGCTTTATCATTCCGGGAGTCGTCTGCCTCGTCATCGTAGCGTTTGCGATCGCGTTCGTGGTTTCGGCCATTGAGAAAAAGAATGGCGCAGGAAAAGAGACTCAGGCTGAGCTTGAGGAGGAGATGGAAGAGAAAAAGGTCAAATACGATGGTATCTACTGGTTTAACCTGATCCTCACGATCGCTATGCTTGTCCTTCTCTTCATGGATCTTCCGGTACCGTTATACTCCATCTTTATGGTTACATACTCGATCGCGCTGATCGTAAACTTCCGAAGTGTCAAGGAACAGAGCAAAAAGATCAAAGAGTACGGTTCAAATGCGATGGTTATGACAGTTACTCTGTTTGCAGTTGGTATCTTCATGGGTGTCATCAAGGACTCCGGTATGGTAGAGGCAATGGCACAGACCATCGTAAATGCCCTTCCGGCAGCGATTGCTCCGCATATGCACTGGTTCATGGCAATCTTCTCCGTACCGCTCATGATGATCCTCGGTACTGACGCCTTCTACTACGCACTTCTCCCGATCATCATCGGCGTAGTAGAGCCATTCGGTGTCACACCGGAGGTTGTAGCCGCAACCTTCCTCCTTTCAGCTACTTTGGCAACTCCGATCAGCCCGTCCGTAGCAGCTGTCTACGTAGGACTTGGACTTGCGGACGTTTCCATCAGCGAACATATCCGGTATTCTCTCCGCCTTGTATGGCCGGCGAGTATCGCAGTACTGATCCTCGCAACTGTGGTTGGCGTGATCCGTTTCTAAAAAAGAATATCAGATAAAAAAACATCTCCGGTTTGCGATAAGCCGGGGATGTTTTTTTAGGCTTTCATCATCTTTGCAGCAGCTCCGGTGCCATCTCCTGAAACAGTTCCGCCAGTGCTGACGCTGCTCTGGAGCGGTACTTTCCGGCGGGCCATGCAAGGGCGAGGTCAAGGAAGATTCCTTCTTTTCCTACTCGGAGATAGCGGAAATGATCTCCTGGGACACGGCAGGAACGGTAGGTGAAGGCGAGACCGGCACCTTCTCTTGCCATAGCGGCGGCGAAGGAGGCGGAGAGATCGGTGCCCTGTCCAATGGGCTCGATTCCGGCATCCCGCAGCGCCTGACGACCAACACGGCCGAGCACGGTATTGGGTGGTCCGAAAATATATTCGAAGGCGGCGGTATCCTTGAGATCGATCCAGGAAAGCTCCGGATTGGATTCACATGTTCTGGCAAATTCCATGACTGGGTGATCCGCGGTGGTGACGATCATGATCTCATCGCGCATGAAAGGCGAAACGCTGTGTCTGATCCGGACCGGAGGGGCAGCGATCAGGGCGAGGTCAAGGAGACCTTCCAAGAGCTGGTCCTCTAGGTCAATGCTGTCCATCTCACAGATCTCAACATGGATGTTTGGATAGAGGGCGCGGAAGCGTTTTAAAACCGGAGGCAGAAGATACGTGCCGCGGTAAGTGCTGATCCCGAAGATCACAGTACCGCCGTTGAGATTTTCGATGTCTGCGGCCTCACTGCATGCGGCGCGGTACTGCTGCAGGATCTGCTTTGCGTGGGAAATAAAGGCATCTCCGGCGGCAGTTGGCCGGACTCCGCGGGTGGTGCGGACGAAGACAGAGGTCCCGAGATCCTGCTCCAGGACACGGATCGCCTGGCTTAAGCTGGACTGGCTCATAAAAAGTTTCTCCGCGGCGCGGGAGATACTTCCCTCGTTGGCGACGGTCACAACATAGTTTAATTCCTTCAGGTCCATAGGATATAGTTTCCTTTCAGCCGTTTGGCAGGTAAGAAGATTATCGGAATAACAGGCGGTATCTCCATTTCGCGGCCTGTAGGGTACCGGATCACGTTCAAAACAGCCATCGGAAATATCGATACCGGGTATATGATTTTAGTACTTTTTTTAATAACAAATTTAGTATAAAATGAATCCCGTAAGAAAGCAACAGCAAAAATGATCAGAGGGGAACAACAGCTGATGAAAATGGATCTTATGAAGGGCGTTATCGACATGCATGTTCATACAAATCCGGATCTGCGCCTTCGTGCCTATGATGATTTTGAACTGATGGAAGCCGCGATCCGTGTAGGCGCGCGGGCCATCGTGATCAAGACTCATCAGGGATCGACGGTGGACCGGGCATATCTCTGCAACCGCCACAATGAGATCGTACATGGGAAGACGAACGACTTCACGATGTTCGGCGGGATCACGCTGAACCGGGTGATCGGCGGAATGAATCCGAAGGCCGTTGACGTGGCACTCCGCATGGGCGCAAAGGTCGTCTGGCTTCCGACCCAGTCGGCAAAGAACCATCTGGAAAAGATGAAGCAGGACACGAGCCGGTGCGTGGAGGTCATAAAAGACGGGACGATCGTTCCGGAGCTGAAAACGATTCTGGAGCTTGTCCGTGACTATGACGCGGTTCTCGGAACGGCGCACATCTCGCCGGAGGAATCCTTCGCGGTGGTGGAAGCGGCCAGAAACCTTGGGGTGAAGAAGGTCGTAGTCACCCATCCGGAATGGTGGGTTGTGGGAATGACTATGGAAGACCAGATCCGCATGGTAAAGGACTACGATGTGATCCTGGAGCGCTGTTATGCCCAGAACATGGGAGGCGGAACATATAAGAGCAATCTGCCGGATAACCTTGAGATCATCAAAGAAGTCGGATACAAAAATGTCATGGTCGACACAGACGGCGGCCAGACAGAAAATCCGCACTGGGAGCTTGCAATTGAAGAATATATGCAATACCTGCTTGATCATGGGATCTCCGAAGAGCAGGTATACCATATGACACATACAATACCGGCAGGTCTGCTGGAAATTTAAAAATCAGGAGGAGTTTTAACATGAAACACACAGTAACAGTATTTCGCGGCGATGGAATTGGTCCGGAGTTAGTGGACAATGTCTTAAAGATCTTAGAGGCAGCAAAAGCGCCGCTTGAGTATGAGATCTACAATGTCGGCGAGGATGAGTGGAAGAGAAACGGTGCCCTGATTCCGAACGAGGCGTATGCTTCCTTCGAGCGCACAAAAGTTCTCTTAAAGTCCCCGATCACGACCCCGGTTGGAAAGGGATTCCGTTCCTTAAACGTTACCCTTAGAGGCAAGTATGACCTCTACGCGAATATCCGCCCGGTAAAGTCCAATGACGCGGTAAAAACTCCGTTTAAGAACGTGGATATCGTGATCTTCCGTGAGAACACCGAAGGTCTGTATGTCGGAAAAGAAGAACAGATTGATGAGAACACGGTTCACGCGATCAAGATCGTCACCAAGAAAGCATCTGAGCGCATCATCCGCGACGCCTTCGAGTACGCGAAGAAGAACGGCAGAAAGAAAGTTACCTGCGTTCACAAGGCAAACATCCTCAAGATGTCTGACGGCATGTTCCTCGCGATCTTCCGTGAAGTCGCAAAGGATTACCCGGAGATCGAGGCTGATGACAAGATCATCGACAACACCTGCATGCAGCTCGTCATGAACCCGAACCAGTTTGATGTGATGGTAATGCAGAACCTCTACGGCGACATTCTCTCCGACCTTTGCAGCGGTCTGATCGGCGGCCTTGGTCTTGTACCGTCCAGCAACATTGGTGCCGACTACGCAATGTTCGAAGCCGTTCACGGAAGCGCTCCGGATATTGCCGGAAAGCACCTTGCAAATCCGACGGCGTTCCTGTGGTCCGCATGCATGATGCTTGAGTATCTCGGTGAAAATGAGACAGCATCCCGCATCCGAAAAGCAGTGGATGAGGTCCTTGCGGAAGGAAAGCACCTGACAAGAGATCTCCATGGTGAGGCATCTACGGAAGAGTATGTGGATGCTGTGATCGCGAGATTATAATAAAAGAAAGATAGAAAAAAAGAGAACCAAAACCCGGCGGATCGCCGGGGATGGTTCTCTTTGCTGCGTTTTACAGCACTTCGCAACCTGCGGAAGCGGAATCAACTGTGCTTCTCATCACAATATCTGCAGCGATATACCTCATGATCCTTATCATCGAGATAGAAAATATGCGGCAGCTCCTGCTCGATGGAGGTGATGCAGCGCGGGTTCTTGCAGTGGATCACGTTCTTTAAGATCTTCGGGAGATGCAGGGTGCGCTTCTCGGCGATCTTGTCGTCGCGGATGATGTTGACGGTGATGTTGTGGTCAATATAGCCGAGGATATCGAGGTCGATGGAGTCTAACGGTCCCTCGATCTTGATGATATCTTTTCTTCCCATCTTGTTGCTCTTTGCGTTCTTGATGATCGCGACTGTGCAGTCTAACTCGCCGAGGCGCAGATAGCGATAGATATCCATGCTCTTGCCCGCCTGGATATGGTCAAGGACAACGCCTTCCTGAATTCCGCTGATATTTAACATGGCTTTTCTACCTCCAGTAATGTCATAATGAGTGCCATACGGACATATACGCCGTTCTGGGCCTGTCTGAAGTAAGCGGCACGCGGGTCATCGTCCACCTCAACAGAGATCTCGTTGACACGCGGGAGCGGGTGAAGCACATACATATCCGGTTTCGCAAGTTTCATCTTATCCTTATCAAGAATGTAACAGTCCTTCATGCGGATGTAGTCTTCCTCGTTGAAGAAACGCTCCTTCTGGACTCTTGTCATGTAGAGGATATCCAGTTCTTCCATCGCGTCATCAAGACTGGTCGTCTCACGGTACTCGATATTTTTGGCATCAAGGACACTCTCCTTGATATAATCCGGTACCTTTAATTCCGGCGGGGAGATCAGGATAAAACGGATTCCCTCGTAGCGGGACAGCGCGTTGATCAGGGAGTGAACGGTACGGCCAAATTTCAGATCTCCGCAGAGTCCGACCGTCATATTGGAGAGTCTGCCCTTTAAAGAACGGATCGTATATAAATCGGTTAAAGTCTGGGTGGGATGCTGGTGACCGCCGTCTCCGGCGTTAATAACAGGAATTGAAGATTTGATGGAGGCTACATAAGCGGCGCCTTCCTTTGGATGTCTCATCGCGCAGATATCTGCGTAGCAGGAAATAACACGGATTGTATCGGAAACACTTTCGCCCTTGGAAGCGGAACTGGAATCAGCGGAGGAAAATCCGAGAACAGAACCTCCAAGATTTAACATGGCAGCTTCAAAGCTTAAACGGGTTCTTGTGCTGGGCTCATAGAAGAGAGTAGCTAATTTCTTTCCGTCGCATACATGTGCGTATCGGAAACGGTCTTTCTCAATGTCGGCGGCAAGTTCTAAAAGACTTTCCGTCTCCTCAAGAGAAAAGTCAAGAGGATTTAACATGTGTCTCATGATGTTTATAATCTCCTTTCAGGCCTCACGGCGGTCCGCATCGTATGTGACCGCGCTTAGGCATTTTCACTATTATAGCGAATCTGAAACAGAATTTCCACTATTTTTTTTAAGAAAATTGTGTTAAAATATGAAACAGTGAACGCAGAGAAACAAAAGAAAAATAAGTGGACAAATTCTGCAGGGCAGGAAGAACTGCCAGATGAAATTCGTGAAATCCCGTGGAAAAAGGACATTGGAGAAAGTCAGAAATGCAAATGAAAAACTGCGGGAAACGCGCGGTGGAGGAACTATGAGAAAGACGATGGAACAGATCGTTCTGGAAGGGCAGGTCGCGAAATGCCGCTCTATAGAGGAACTTTATGTGTTGTGGGAGCTGATGCAGCAGATGGAGGAAGATCCCTTTGGGAACACCTGCTATCCGGAGCTGGATCAGAGAAATTTTCATGTCGACGGAGTCGCGGATCCGGAACATTATGACGGGACGCTTTACATATTAAAAGAGACAAATATGAGAAAGATGATCCAGAAGGGCGAGACGATGCCGGTGGCATCGGACATCCGCGCGGATTTCCTATCCGGAAAAAGTCCCTCCGGCCGGGTGGAATATCTGGATTATCTCACAAGCATGCAGAAGATCCTGTGGGAGGAAAAACATCCAGGCGAGGAGTGCAGGCTTCCGGGGAAAAAACTAAGGGAAAAGGCAGCAGTCCTCTATATCAATAAGCGCGGTGGAAAAGGCGCGGCCGACGAAATCAGCATGGACTACGGCCAGTATTATATCGAGTTTATCAAGAAGCAGATCCGTCTCTTAAATCCAAAGACCGTGGTCTGCTGCGGCGAGGATCTCTTCCGCCTGATCGTTATGGAAGTTTTCCAGAATAAAAAGCAGAAAAAGAACCGTGAGATCTATATGAAATGGAAGGATCTGGTCCGGGGAGATGTATTCTTTGCGGACAGGGACTACCGACCGGTGAAGGAAACAAAGAAGGACGAGGCAGAGGTCCGGGTCGTGCGGATGTGGAATCCGTCATATCGGGTAAATAATGGACAGTATGTGTCGTTGGAAGAGTACCTGAAAGAATTTAAGAGGAGACTTTCCGGTGAGGAGGAAAATAAGCAGGGAGAGCAGTGGAATATGGACAGAACGGTTGAAAACCTGCAGCCGGAAACGAACAACGAAGAAAAAGCAGACATAGAAGAGGCAGATGTAAAAGAAACAGATTCAGAAAAAATGGAATAGGACAGGCGCAAAGGGAATTTCTACGGTTTCAGTAAAACCGGAGAGATTCCCTTTTTTCTATGACTGCGGAGAGAATTGACCGTGGGTTCTGCGGATTTGGAAGAACGTAAGAAATTGTAAGAATAATTAAGTAATTTTATATAGTCAGAACACGATGGGAACGATATACTTGAAATATAAAAAGAATCGGCGAAAAAACGCTGTAAAAATTTAAGAAGAAGGGGGCGGACGGATGCAGCAGAAGGAAGATGCGGTGATACAGGTAAAAGATCTGTATAAGGTTTACCGCATGGGCGAGGAGAAGGTTTACGCGTTAAACGGTGTGAGTTTTGAGATCCACCGGGGCGAATTCTGCGCGATCACCGGACCGTCCGGTTCCGGTAAATCGACGCTTTTAAACATGCTGGCAGGTCTGGAGCACCCGACAAAAGGGGAGATCGTGATCGCCGGAAAGCATATAGAAAAGTTGAATGAAAAACAGCTTGTGACCTTCCGAAGAGAGCGGGTCGGGTTTATCTTCCAGTCCTACAACCTGATCGGGACGATGGATGCGGTGGAAAATGTGGCTCTGCCGTTATCATTCCGGGGAATGCCGAGGGCAGTGAGGATCAAGCGGGCGAAGCAGTATTTAAGGCTTGTAGGACTTGAGAAATTTATGACCCATATGCCGAACCAGATGTCCGGTGGACAGCAGCAGCGAGTCGGGATCGCAAGGGCTTTGGCGATGAACCCGCAGATCATCTTTGCGGATGAGCCGACAGGAAACCTGGATTCGAAGACAACGATGGAAGTCTTAAAACTCATGCAGAAGGTCGTAAGGGAACAGAAGCAGACGCTTGTGATGGTTACCCACGACAACAATCTGGCGACCTACGCGGACCGGATCTTTAAGATTATCGACGGAAAGATCGTGAGCATCGAGGAGAATCACCACGAGGTGGACCTGGTGCAGTTAGAAGAGTCCATGCAGGCGGCGGCAGAGGCGCAGGCGGAGGGGAAATCTAAGAATCCGGCAGAAGAAGAGCAAATAGAGACAGTTGTGGAAGCAGAAGAACACCGGATAGAGAGAAAGTCAGAATAACAATCAACAAAATTTTGGAATAAACGCAAAAATATGGAAAGCTGGCACAAATAACTAAAATAGAACAGCCAGGAGGAGAGGAACAGTATGAAAATAAAAGGATTACGCTGGATGGCAACATTCCTTGCCGCGTGTATGCTGATGGGCGCAGTCCCGGCAACTGCATTCGCGGCGAAGGAGACAACAGAAGCGGCGGAGACGATCCCACAGGTATATCGGATGGATGACGACAATGATACCGTCCGCCTTGTGATCGGAAAAACGCCGACTTTATATATCGGAAAAAACGGAACCGTTTCCGTGACACTCATGAACATGGAGGACAAAGACTGGATCGAGACGGAGATCTGGATCGCCTCCGAGGATGATTTCCGGAACCATTATTCTGATGAGATCACAAAGACGGAGGACCGTGACAGCGAAGAGAGCAGCATCGTCCAGTCCATGAAGACGATCTATCCCTTTGAGGTGACGGATTCCTTAAACCGCCATTACAAGGTTGGTCATGTAAATAAAAAAGCAAAAAAGACCGTCAACCTGAATGTCAATGTAAAAAAAGGTCTGGAAGAGGGCTATTATCCGATCCTGATCTACATCTCAAAGCGCGCTCAGGGCGAGGACGGAATGTCCTCCGAGTACGCAAAGACGATCATGGCGTGGATCGAGACAAAGAAGACAACAGGAACCAGTGAGACAAATGAGGACAACTCCGAGCCGGTAGCATTCGCCCTCGGCGAGAATCAGCCCACCCCGTCCGCGAACTATTCCGAGGTCATGAATTTCGATGTAAATGTGAGAAATACCGGTTATAAGACCGCCTACGATGTACGTGTCGATATGGAGCTCTCTGAGGATATCGCGAAGTTTCCGTTCGAGATCAATGACGGAAATTATGACCGGCAGATGGGAAATATGAATCCGGATCAGACGGTGGCGGTTCCATTCAGCATGGCGGTGCGGGAAAAGGCGAAATCCGGCTATTATCCGATCAAGTTTAAGATCCGTTACCGGGAAAATGAGAATGGAAACTTTGCTGCTCCCATTGAGGATACCTTTTATGTGCGGGTCTATGGAAAAGACGAGGATGATTCTCTGGATTCTGAAGCAGGCGAGAACGAAAGAACAAAGGCGCGTATCATCGTCGACAGCTTTGAGACGGATCCTGCGGAGATCTATGCCGGACAGGATTTTACGCTGAAGGTGCGCATGAAAAACGCTTCCAACAGTATCGTTGCAAGCAATATCCTGTTTACCTTCGAGTCGGAAACAGTGAGCGACAGTCCGGTATTTACGACGGTGAACGGTTCAAACTCCGTGGTTGTTAATTCTCTGGCACCGGGAGCATCTGACACGCTGACGATAAAATTTTCCTCAAGTCCCACAGCGGAACAGCGTTCCTATACGATCACGATCAATGAGCAGTATGACAGCCCGGAATTTAAGAATGCGAAGGAAGCCGTAAAGATCGCGGTTGGATTAAAGCAGGAGGCACGGTTAAATACCGGCACCATCGAGGTCATGCCGGATGCTATTTCCGTAGGCGAAGAGTCAAACGTGATGTTCTCCATCAACAACACCGGAAAAGTCATGCTCTATAACGTGAACGCGGTCTTTGAGGCAGACTCTATCCAGAAGAATGAGGCTTATGTTGGAAACATCGAACCCGGAAAAAGCGGAAACGTGGATACGATGATCAACGGAATTGCCCCGACCACGGATGATGGAAAGGTAAAACTCTCCATTACATATGAGGATGAGAACGGAAAAGTCTCCACGGTCGAGAAGGAGATCCAGCTTATGGTAAATGAGGATCAGAGCATGGATGAAAGCAATGTTGACGATACCTGGAGCAGTGACGATGTACAGCCGGAACCGTCCACGACGGATAAACTGAAGCATCTCGCGATCCCGGTGGGAATCGTTGGAGTGGTCCTTGCAGCTGTGATCCTTGTGGTCATCAGACGCAAAAAGAAGAAAGCGGGAATGGACGATGAGATTCTTTGATCTGCTCATCATGAGCATCAATAACCTGCGCAGACGGAAACTCAGGACGGGACTTACCGTTCTGGGTGTTGTCATCGGCACGGCCTCCATCGTAGTCATGGTCTCTCTCGGAATCGGACTGAAGGAAAATACCGTGGAATCCTACGCTTCCTTCGGAAGTCTCACAAGGATCCAGATCAGTTCCGGATACGGGAACCAGTCTGAGGACGATTACCTCGTGGACGCCACGGTGACGAAGCTTGCGAAGATCCCACATGTGAAGAGTGTGTCCCCGATCCTGGAGACAGATGTGAATCTGAAGCAGGGAGTTTATCAGGGATATTCGAACATTGTGGGAATGCCCAGAGAGGAGCTGGAACAGATTCCGCTGGCGGAGGGAAAACTTCCGGACAAGAATGCGGCGACGCTGGAGTTTATCGTCGGAAATATGGTTTCCGACAACTTTTATAACAGCAAGACCGGAAAGGGAAGCTGGGACGGCGAGGATCTTTCCAAAGTGGATCTTATACACAAGCCGTTTTTTACCATGTTCCAGAATATGGGAAACGGGGATGAAAGCAGCCAGAAAAAGTATCTTTTCCCGGCCTGCGCTCTGGTGGATGGCGGTGAGAACGGATTATCTGAGTATGGATACCAGCTCTACACGGATATTGATCTGTTAAAGACCCAGCTGAAAAAAATCTACCGGAAGAACCCGATCCCCGGACAGCCGACAAATAAAAAGGGAAAACCCTACAATTATTTTGTCTACAATATGGTTTACGTGAATGTGGACGATATGGAACATGTGACGGAGGTCCAGAAAGCGATCACAGATATGGGCTACGAGGCCTACAGCAGCATGCAGTGGCTCGAACAGGCCCAGCAGCAGACGGATATGATCCAGGCGGTCCTCGGAGGCATTGGTGCTGTATCGCTGTTTGTGGCAGCGATCGGAATCGCGAACACGATGATGATGTCCATCTACGAGAGAACGAAGGAGATCGGTGTGCTGAAGGTTTTGGGATGTGCGCTTGGAGATATCCGGACGATGTTTTTGATGGAGGCAGGATTTATCGGATTTATGGGAGGCGTTCTGGGACTTGGCTTAAGCTACAGCGTCTCCGCGGCGATCAATAAGTTTCTGGGAGCCAGCTTCTCCAGTATGACGGGTGGTTCTGGAGCAATCTCAAGGATCCCGTTGTGGCTATCTGGATCCGCTGTGGTCTTTGCGGTCCTGATCGGTATGCTGGCCGGACTTTTCCCGGCACTGCGGGCGATGAAATTAAGTCCGTTGGCGGCGATCAGAAACGAATAAGATAAATGAGTCCTGGGTGCGTTGACACCTTAAAAATCTGACATTTTAGCCAGTTTGCAGGCTGGAAAGTAGCAGAAAAACTCCGCAGTAAAGCCGCATATGGAGAGACGGATGGTTGACAGACGACAGAAGAATCGGGATTAAAAGATCCAGTAAAACAAAAGACACGTCATACAGATTTCACTTAAAATCTGTATGACGTGTCTTTTTCAATTCTTAAAATATCTGATCATTTACCTGCACTTAAGCTCTGGCCGCTTTCTGCTTCGAAAGTGTCTGTACACCCTCAATAACAAGGATGATCGCCAGGAAGATCAGAAGGATTCCGAGGATCGTCTGTGCCCACGGACCCCAGTCAGCGCCGCCTGCGGCGATCATGCCGATCTGGTTCTTAACCGTGAGGGCAAGGGAGGTGATCGTAACGACGATCATGAATGCCATCGGGATCAGGAACATCTTGTTGTTTTTGCCCATGTTTCCGAGCCATGTGGCAACGGCTAAGAGGCCGATACCCGCGAGAAGCTGGTTGGCAGCTCCGAAGAGCCCCCAGATCTTTCCGTATCCGTTCATGCCGAGAAGGATGCCAAGGACAACTGTGAGGATCGTAGCGAAGTACGGATTTACCATAACCTTTTTCCAGCCCTCTTTGATATCAGCAGCAGTTTCGCCCGGCTCAAGCCAGAACTCCTGGAACATGAAACGCGCAAGACGGGTTGCGGTATCAAGAGAAGTCAGGCAGAATGCGGAATATGTAAGTACCAGTAAGGAGTTTAAAATGCTGTAGCTTCCCGGGATGATATCGTCGATCATGTGAGCGATACCGCCGCCGAAGATCGCTGTCGCGCCCTTTAATGCCTGATCCGGATGAACCGCGTTCCACTTGTAGGCATAGCCGATGGCACAGAGAGTTAAAACTGCGAGAACACACTCTAAGAGCATTCCGCCGTAAGCGATCGGCTTCGCGTCAGTCTCTTTGTCGAGCTGCTTGGATGTGGTACCGGAAGATACCAGGGAGTGGAAACCGGAGATCGCACCGCAGGCAACCGTTGTGAACAGTACCGGGAACATGTACTGAGTACCGTTTCCGTTGTCAACTGCAAAACTTGTCACAGCCGGGAAGGTGGAATCGAAGGTCGGGTGAGCGACGATGACACCGAATGCTGCGACTGCCAACATCGCGTAAAGAAGGAAGGAGCTTAAGTAGTCGCGCGGCTGGAGAAGGATCCATACCGGTGTTACGGAAGCGATGGCGATGTAGAGACCAACGATCCACATCCATGCCTTTGTGGAAAGGTAGATCGGATGGAAGTTCATTCCGATCGCCATGATCAGGACGATCGCAAGAACGCCGAATACGGAAGCGATACTCATCGGCATGTTGCGGCGGTATACACAGAAACCGAATACGATCGCGATCAGGATGAACAGGATAGAGATCATTGCTACAGTTGCCGGTGTCGCGGATTTCGCCAGATCAAGGGCGCCGCTCTCATCGTAAACTGCGCCGAATGTGGAAGCAACGATAGAAGCGAATGCCGCTACGACTAAGATCAGCGTCAGGTAAGAGAAGATGATGAAGAGCTGCTTTGCACGTTTGCTCATGTTCGCGGAGATGATCTCTCCGATGGACTGTCCTTTGCTGCGGACAGATGCGAACAGTGCGCCGAAGTCATGGACACCGCCGAAGAAGATGCCGCCGACGAGGATCCATAAGGTAACCGGGAGCCAGCCGAACATGGCTGCGCCGATCGGTCCCGTGATCGGGCCTGCGCCTGCGATGGAGGAAAAGTGATGTCCCATCAGAACCGGAGCTTTTGCCGGTACATAGTCAACACCGTCTGCCATTGTGTGGGCCGGTGTCTCTGTTTTGCTTTCGCCTACGCCCCACTGCTTGCACAGCCAGCCGCCGTAGAAGACATAGCCGATGCCAAGAATGGCAACGCAGACGATGAGAAGTACTAATGAATTCATTGTTGCTATCTCCCTTTCTTTTAAAATATAATAATGTTGGGGTCAAAAGTTTTTGACCCCTTTGATACCGTATTGTTCCGCACTTTGTGCTCTCACAATACTCAAAAACATTCATAATCCGCTCATTTTTCTGCGAAAAATGGCTGCTTATTCATGTTTTTGGCGGGGTCCAAGGTCAAAAAACCTCTTGCAGGCAAGCCTGCATCGGATTTATGACCTTTTCCCCCTGGTATCATATAATACTTTTTTCAAAATTTTCGCAACATGGTGACCGCTTGCGTTTGAAGTGACCTTCCCGTCAGCCACCTCCACCAACGCCGCATGAAAATTCATCCAGCCATGCAGGGAAAAATGAAAACTTTTGTAAATACGGCATTTTTTTAAAGCTTTCCTTGCGTCCTCATCACAGGTATCGCAGACAAAGACTGCCGTAATATAGGAAGCCATATGGCCCGGTCCAACATGGATCCGGCCCATGCCATCCTCGTGGATCTCATTCTTTAAGCTTTCAAAAAGATCCAGCGTCAGGTGCGGAACATTCACGAGATACAGGAATTCCTCATTGTCCGCGGACCACAATTCCGCCTTTTTTGAGATGACATACTGTCCGGAATGCTCAAAAAAATCACAGCGGGCTGTGATCGGGGATTGGTCGCCATTGATCATCATGTGAACATCGTAATAAGGTTCGTAATTCTTTAACAGCCGCTCTATTGCGGATTCTCTCGTGTACTGCATTCCATTTTCCAATCTAATTATTATACAAATATTAAAAATTATAAAAATTTTATAAAATCAATTTATTATACTCCTGTCGACATAAATATGCAAGTTTTTTGCAAAAAACAGGAGTAACAAAACGAAATATTAACAAAAAGATGAGTGCCCGGTGCGGATACGATGAGATACAGGCAAAAAAGACCGCAGATCCAGATCCTGATGTAACGGAAAAACAATCGAAATTGTAAAAGCACCTGAACAGATCCGCCCGCATAAAATAAGG
>OGZD01000772.1_pt1 | contig 30782 bp, 29 predicted proteins | sample 1576701 | NCBI WGS metagenome assembly OGZD01 (sample SAMEA3541487, study PRJEB24748) | human gut metagenome | biome: human gut; feature: human-associated habitat; material: faeces | place: China | collected 2012
ATGTATTTGATGGAAGAATTGCTGTTGTTTCCAACAACATTCAGGGAATGGAAGAACTTGTCTCTTATATTCTTGAACGGGGACACAGAAAGATTGCCTATATTCACGGAGAAGATTCCTCTGTTACACGAAACAGACTTGGAAGTTTTTACAGAACTCTCCAGAAAAAACGAATCGATATACCTGATGAATATATGCCAGTCATTCCTTATCGAGATGCAGAAGCTGCAGCAATAGCAACTTCAGAGCTTCTGGATCTGAAAGATCCTCCTACCTGTATCCTCTATCCGGATGACTTCTCCGCACTGGGTGGCATCAATGAAATCCACGAACGTGGACTTCGAATACCAGATGATATTTCCATTGCAGGCTATGACGGACTTACTTTTGCACGCATCCTGGAGCCACGGCTGACAACTCTGTGTCAGGACACAGAAACGATTGGACGGCTTGCCGCACAGAAGCTGATTGATCTTATCGAAAATCCTAAAACAACGATCATCGATAAATTCACCGTTGATGGAAGACTTTTCCCCGGTGCATCAGTCAGAAATCTGGCAAAATAAGAAAATCTTCAGTATCTTCACAGTTGGTGGACTGCTGAAAAGTTACAATCAACCCAAAACAATTATCACAAGGAGGTAATAACATGATGAAGAGAAAAGCTATGGCAATTACATTAACAGCAGCTATGCTTGCAGGCCTTACAGCAGTTCCAACATGGGCTGAAGATGCAGCCGCTGACGAAGGTAAAGTTTTAAACATTTATTGCTGGAATGAAGAATTCAAATCCCGTCTGACTGACCACTATCCCGGATATGAAGAAGTTGACGGAACTCATGGCAAGATCGGAGATGTTGATGTTGTATGGAACATTACTCCTTCTGATGACAATGCATATCAGAATAATCTGGATGAGACTCTTCTGAAACAGGCTGATGCAGCAGCAGATGACAAAATCGATCTCTTCCTTGTTGAAGCCGATTATGCACTGAAATATGTAAATACAGATTATACAATGTCTGTGGCAGATCTGGGAATCACAGATGAGGAAGTTGCAGACCAGTATCAGTACACCAAAGATGTTATGACAGATTCGGATGGCAACTTAAAAGGTCTTTCCTGGCAGGGCTGCCCGGGTGCTATGATCTACAGAAGAGATATTGCAAAAGAAGTATTCGGAAGCGATGATCCGGCAGAGGTTCAGAAGAAAGTTGCAGACTGGGATACATTTAAGGCAACAGCTGAAGAGCTGAAGGAAAAAGGCTATCAGATGACTTCCACTGTAAATGATGCCTACCGTGTATTCTCTAATAATGTAACTTCCCCATGGGTTGTTGACGGAAAGATCACTGTTGATGACAATATCAAAAACTGGGTAGATATGTCCAAGGAAATGGTTGATGCCGGAGAAACAGCTACCTATGAATTGTGGAGTGATGACTGGAGCAAGGGCTTCTTCAAAGACAGCAATGTATTCTCATATTTCGGACCTGCATGGTTCATCGACTTCTCCATGAGCGCTGACCAGGATGGTTCAGTTGGTAAAGATGGCGGCTGGGCTGCAACAGAAGGACCACAGGGCTTCTACTGGGGCGGAACATGGATCACAGCAGCTGCAGGCACAGACAATCCCACACTGGTTGCTGATATCATGAGAACGATGACAACTAACGTTGACGTTATGAAAGAAATCGTTACTGCTGATAATGACTTCGTAAACAATAAACCTGCCATGGAAGAAATGGCTAAAGATGAAAGCTACGGCGATGCAGTTCTTGGTGGACAGAATCCTCTGGCTATGTTCTGTGCAGGCGCTGATAAGATTGATCTGAGTAACATGAGTATCTATGATCAGGGCTGCAACGAAGAATTCCAGAATGCCATGAAGAACTACTTCGAAGGCAACGCATCTTATGATGAGGCTCTCGACCTGTTTTATAAGGCAGTTGTAGAAAAATATCCGGAACTTTCCTATTAAATTAAACAGCAATTAAACAGTAAAACCTGTGTGCCTGCCTGACCATCAGGCAGGCACACTTTGGATTACAGCAGACTATGGAGGAAGATAATGACAAAGAATAATAACCATAAAGCGGTCAGCTATAACAAATGGGGATATATCTTCCTGATACCATTTGTAGTAGTATATCTCATATTCCAGCTCGTTCCGCTTATCAGTACAATTTATAACAGTTTCTTTGAAAATTACAGATCTGGATTAACGCAGATAGGACCGAATTTTGTGGGACTTGCCAATTATGCAAAGCTCTTTCAGGGTGGCGATATCTGGATTTATTTTAAAAACACAATGATCATGTGGGTAATGGGATTTATCCCACAGATCCTGGTTTCCCTGCTCCTGGCTGCCTGGTTCTCCAATCCAAGCCTCCGGCTTAAGGGACAGCGCTTCTTCAAAACAGTTATTTATCTGCCAAACCTGATCATGGCATCCGCCTTTGCAATGTTATTCTTTACCTTATTTGCAGACGGCGGTCCCATCAATGCAATGCTGATGCAGTCAGGAATACTGAAACAGGCATATTCCTTTTTCAGCCATGCCTGGAGTGCCAGAACCCTTGTTGCAGTCCTGAACTTCCTGATGTGGTTCGGAAATACAACTATTCTTCTTATGGCAGGTATGATGGGAATTGACTCCTCGCTTTACGAGGCAGCTGAAGTAGACGGCGCAACTTCCTCACAGATTTTCAGAAAGATCACTCTTCCACTCCTTCGTCCAATCCTGATCTATGTTATGATTACATCCCTGATCGGCGGCATGCAGATGTTCGATGTACCTCAGATCCTGACAAACGGAACCGGCGACCCCATGCGTTCCACTATGACACTGATCATGTTCCTGAACAAACATCTGTTCAGCAAGAACTACGGAATGGGTGGTGCATTATCCGTATTCCTGTTCATTATCACAGGAGTACTCAGCCTGATTGTATTCCGTTTTAATAAGATAAAAGACTGATGGAGGTGAGAAGAATGAATGAAAAAAACTCCAAAAATAAAAAAGGAATGAGCATGAAAGGTCAGCGTACCCTTGCCTATATCGTGCTGATCATCATTTCCTTCTTCTGCCTGTTCTGGTTTTATGTACTGTTTATCAATGCCACCAGATCCAATGGCGCACTGAAAAAGGGATTCACAGCCATTCCCGGCGGTCATCTTATTGAGAACTGGAAAAATCTTCTCGCAGGAACACTCCCTGTATGGAATGGTATGTTCAACAGTATTTTCATTGCTACCTGCTCTGCTGTTTTATGCACCTATTTTTCAACAATGACAGCTTACGCTATCCATGCATACAATTTTAAAGCAAAAAAATTTATGTTTACTTTTATCCTTGCAGTCATGATGATCCCAACTCAGGTAACTGCTCTTGGTTTCCTGCAGCTGCTGGGAAAAATAGGTCTGGACGACTCTTTTGTCCCACTGATCGTTCCAAGTATTGCTGCTCCTGTTACTTTCTTCTATATGAAACAATACATGGAAAGCAACCTTCCTCTGGAACTTGTGGAAGCAGCACGTATTGACGGTTCCGGTGAATTTAATACCTTTAATAAAATCGTATTTCCGCTTATGAAACCGGCTATCGCTGTGCAGGCAATTTTTACCTTTGTACAGAGCTGGAATAATTACTTCATTCCGGCACTGGTCCTTCACTCAGATAAAAAGAAAACACTTCCCGTGCTGATTGCACAGCTTCGAAGTGCAGACTTTCTGAAATTTGACATGGGGCAGGTGTATGTAATGATTGCCTTTTCCATCTTCCCGGTCATCATTGTTTACATTCTTCTTTCCAGATTCATTGTAGAAGGCGTTTCCGCAGGTGCGGTTAAGGGTTAAATGCTAAATACTGATACAACAAAAGCTGCCTGTTCCGGATGCAAATGCATCCGGAATCCAGACAGCTTTTTTAATTATTTGCAGTACTGTTCGGACCTCCGACCACCTGCACTTTAATAATTTTGCATATTTTTCGCATATAGCTCCCGTTTCTTCACATTGACATTGTCTTTGATCAAAATTCTTCTCCGAAAACTTTCTCTGAAAACCACTTTTGAATTCAATCAAAAATATATTTGTATTTCTTATCAACATTGCATCTGCCGAAGTTGGCTTATTCCTTGGAAAAATATATTCAACAATTTCATCAAAATCATATGCTTCACATTTTTCCGACTCAATTAAACTCCCATTGTTATTAGCAGACAACTCCTTATAACTTTTCTTTTGAAATTGTTTGTCTAAAAATCTGGCAATTTCTACTATTTCCACACTACTCCTCCAAAATCATATGTTTTTTTTCTCAGAGCATTCATTTCTGCAAAAGACTCCGCAAAATCTGAATAAATATTATCAAGACAGTCTGTTTTTTCAACATACTTGATGCTATTGTCATCATTTAGTTCTGTCTGATAAAAATTACATTTCTCTCGAATATCGTATTTTCGCATCAATGCATCTACTGCAAGAAGAAAATTAGGACTGTGTGTTGTAAGAAGTACTGTTATATTACGCTCTTTAGCACTGCTTTCTATGCTACCAACAACATCCACTAACATGCCTATAAAGGAACCATTTTCCATGCTGTCACACAATCTAAAAAGCAAATCGACATAATAGTCCAAACGTTCTCCATTAACCGGAGCGTAGCGAATTTTCAAAATATCATTAAGAAAACCATTTTCTTCATTTTCCAATAAACTCTCGCAGATATTTAACCACTCATTAAAAGGTCTTAATACTCTTCTTATTCGGTAAATAACAGCCACTGATTTATCAGTTTCCTGTTCTTCTTCCAAATTTTCAGTATTTCATAGGGTCTGATCCCAATATTGCTTCTGTATATAGCAGGGCAGAGAAAAACCGCAGGTGAAAATTCCTGCGGTTTCCATTTTCTAAGCTGTATCGGTATTAAACTGCCTTACAATTATGCACTTTTCTTCTCTGAAGCTATCTTTTCGACTTCCTCTATGGTTAGCTCTGTGTATGCTGCAATATCTTCGTAACTGAGTTTGCCACCATCCAGCATTAAACGGGCTATATGGACTGCTTTCATTTTTGCCGCTTCATTTCTCATATCTTCCATCGCTTTACACATTACCGCCACCCCTTTCTCATCTTCTTTAAAATAATGCACACGGTCGGCCAGAACTTCATAATACATATCTTTCGCATTTGTACAGGCAAAATCATGCATAAGTTTTCCCAGTGCTGTTTCATCCTTTATCTGTGAGTTCACGTATATAATATGCGATTCATCATTAAACATCTTTCCGGTTTCCCTGATAATGCGGTCAACATGATATATCGGGAGATTCTCTCCCAGCACATCATTTTCTGTAATAAAGATCACATAAGTTTCATTTAATTTCTGATACTGATCACCCGGCTCTGTCACATTCGCATCAATCAGGCTACTATTATATCTGGCTCTTTTTACACCCGCACCTTTATCATTCCTTTGAATTTCGATATTATACACCCGGTTCTGCTGATCTACTGCCAGAATATCCAATCTGACCGATCGCCCCTGTAAGTTTTTTATTGCATACTGACTGGTAACACTTATCACTTTAAGGTCATTACGGTTCAATATAACCTGCAATAAAAACTCCGCACATTTCCGATCTTCAAATACCTTGCTCATAAAATCATCATCTAACAAACGAAACCCTCGTAATCTTTGAAGATCTTCTTCATGCTTTTGCTCAAAATCAAGTCTACTTTCTTCATTCATCGGTAACACCTTCTTTCCAGCAATTATGAAAACATATCTGTATTATTATCTTAACATCCATTCCCAATCATTTCAAGAATAACGTTTTTGCGTATTCAATTTTACAGAGGCTTTCTTGCCTTCATCGTCACATAGTACACCAAACCGCCAAGCACTCCACCTACTGTGTTGTAGAAGATATCCGATAGCTGAAACGTACCCAATCTAAGCAATAATTGCAGCATCTCAATGCTTACCGAAAAGATGAACGCTATCTTCCCGCTATACCACAGTATCTTCTTCCAGCCGTTTCCTGTCTTTTCTTTGAATGTCCACATCGCTACTGAACTAAACGGCACCATCATGATCACATTCTCTATGCACTCAGTTGTAAGTTTCTGCTCGCCGTTCACTGTCTCCCAGATGCCCCAGCCACCCATGACCTTGGATAACGGATTCATCCACAAATTACGGTTCAATAGTGTTCGGAACAAAATCATCGAAGTCACAAAAAACAACAGAAACAACTTCCGAAAGAACACGCTCTCTTTGAATTTCTGATACCATGTCACTATGGAGCTCTTCCATCCTTTACCTGCTGCAGCAGGCTCATATGCATACAGGTAGAAAAACATTGCCAGGAAGGAAAGAAGAAGCGAGAATCCAAACGGCTCATAGAGAGCAGTCAGGATGTTTGTGAGGATCTTTCCGAGTAAATCAATCGTTTCCTTCATCGTTGTTTACAGATTGCTGAACAGGTCAGTCTTATACACGCCGTTCTCCAGCATCCTCTTGAAGCTATCCTTTACTGCTGCGATATCCTCATGATAGGTCATGCCATACCATGTATCATTTGTTTTCAGAACCTTCACAGACATCTTCCTATGCTCCAGCAGTTCACCGATGAAGATAGGAATCAGATATTCTGCCTTTAGTGGATTATCCGGCACTTCCTTCTCGAAGAATTCTTTGAATCCCTCTTCCAGCGTTGTAAAGAAATCAGGAGTTAAGCCCCACATGTTCATGGAAACCAGAGAATCAACATCAACAGCCATTCCTTCTGCCTCTGCTCCAGCTGCGGTCTTTACAATGTTCTTCGTTTCCACGACCTCGGTCAGGTTGTAATCCTCATCCATCTTGCAGATACCGCGAGTCACACCACCGTTATCAGACAGCGTGTTCTTCAGCACAAAACCTGCCATACAGGACTTGCCGCCATTCACCAGATACTCATGAACAGCCTTGAAACCTTCTTTGCCATAGTAATCATCTGCATTGATGACGATGAACGGGGTCTTGATGACCTTCTTCGCTGCAAGCACGGCCTGACCAGTTCCCCACGGCTTTGTACGGCCCTCCGGCAGAGTCCCCGGAATATCGTTAATGTCCTGGAAAGCATAATCCACCGTCACATCATGGGCAGCGCAGATAGCTTTGATACGCTCACCGATAATCTCTTTGAACTCCTGCTCGATATCTTTACGGATGATAAATACCGCATGGTTAAAGCCAGCCTCAAGCGCATCATGGATGGAATAATCCATGATAATATGCCCCGCATCATCCACCGGCTCTAATTGCTTGATTCCTGTTCCGAAGCGGCTGCCAATACCAGCTGCCATGATAAGTAATGTTGTTTTCATAATTCTCCTTTCCATACCTTGTAACGCCCAATGTGCCTTCCACAAAATTTTATGTAATTATTAGAGCAGCACCAGTAGCCTATGCTCTCGTTTTCGTTTATAGTTTCTTTAGAAAAAAATCATTTCTTCTTCATGGGGGCTAACCCCAATGTGGTCAACTCTTTCATAAAAGGTTCAAATTCTATATACAAAATTCATGACACTTATTTTATAATCCTAACATTAAAAAAATCTCTTTACAAGATAATTTCGTCGACGATAATTTACTATATTTGTAAATAATAAATTAACTGCACTATTACTCGCAAATTCTCTCTCAGCTTTTTCTTCCAGATTATATTTCTTCAAAATCGATTCAGCTTTTTCTCCATCCATTTATATTTACTCCTCGTAAAATATATCAGATCACTCGACCCTTTTTAACCCATCATAAGAATAAAGAACCCAAATTATAACAATGTACTTTCACATTCCTATAATCTGGGGCATCTTAAAACTTCGGATCTTTTTTCTTTAAATAATCATAATAATATGGCTCTAACATCAATATCATAGATTCTTTTGTAATATCTCTATACCTGAAAGAATATAACAACTCCCGAATGTGCATCTTATCAATACCATCTTCCTCTGAAAAATCTTCATTATATTTTTTTAACAGGGAAACATAAAGATGCAGTGCAAATTTCTCATTGATCCTTTCAGCACTTGCATTGACAGGGTTTATCCAAAAAGGCCTCAATTTCAAAATCCAATAACAATATAATGCAGTTTCCTTATATTCTGACGTTATCATCTGATTATGAAAAACTTTAAAATAATGTTTTCTTTTATGTACTCTGACAATGATATCTCTTATCGCCTGCATATTTGTACAGACATCTTCATATTTGTAAAGATCACTTCCGCTGCAAAAATCCTGCATCAAATACTCCAGATTTTTTACTTCCATCAGGAATTCTTCCTGTGTGATCCACTGATATTCATCTGACATTTCGTAACTGTTCCTCCAAATTTTTATTCGTCCAAATCATTGTATATCATATGTAAAAAATCTTTGTTTTCGCTCACCAATTTATGACTGGATTGTACAAGCTGTGTCAGCGTAGAGGTGGTTTTATCTAATTTCCTGTTAATATCAACCTGGTCTTTACTGTTCTGGTAGATTTCTATAATCTGTGCCTCGGTGTATCCCAAAAATTTGTTTGCCATCTTACATTCTCCTCTTTACCCAACTTTGCTGATTTTATATTTTTTACATATCTCCTCAATGCCAACACCGAATCTCTTATATAAATCATAATTTTTAATATTCATCTGATTCATAGAAGGATTCCATACTGATGAAAAATATTTCTCTGCATCATCAATAATTAATATATTACGTATAATGCCATCCAATGACCGCCACCCAGCATTACTGATCTCCGTTACAAACTCCGGTCTGATAATTGAATCCAACTCACGAATCTTCTTCAATCCATAACGTTTAAGTTCATCCAGAACCAGATCCACATCTCTATACACCACTGGCTCAATATCAGGAAATTTCCACTTTATGAATTTCTCCAGGGAAAGTGAATTGATAGAATAGTCAAGCGCACCCTTCTCATTCTCGCATTCCATATTCTGTACATACTCATCAAATGCAGCGACATATGCATCCATTTCCAGATCCGCCAGTTCCAACATACCTGCAAGCAGGTTCTTTCTCCTGTCCAGATCATTCGGCAGCTTTCCTTCAAATTTGTACCCTTTTTCATGGGTGATTTCCGACCATGTATGCGCGATTAGTGTAGTAAGCTGAATTTCACATTTTAAACCTTTATATCTATGATTTTCATACATACTCATACGATCCGGTCCAAAATATACGACATAATGTTTCGCTCGATATCCAACCTTATCATTTCCCAAAACTTCTGTTTTATCAATGGAATTCTTCTCATCTATAGAAAAGCACTTCTGGATCACCTGGGAAATAATCTCAATATCCTTTTTACTGTATACGATCAATCGAACCCCTGCCAGATCTGTGATTTCGCTGTCATTATTATATTTATCCTTCTGTAATTTCTTCTTCAGACTTGAAATCTCTTTCGCCCGAGAAGAACAGGAAGCAATCTTTATCTCCGGATGTTCAGCCAAAAGAATATTTTTTATTATACTTAAAATCTGCTCAGCAAAATCCTGATATAATTTCCGCATCTTAGAATACTCGGCTATTCTCTTTTCTACAAAAGCATCATTCATATGATTGATCACTCCCCACCATATCAAAAACTCATTTATCCAGCGTGACACATTGATATCTTAACATATTTTACCTGATATGTAAATTATGTCAACGCTTCTCAACTGGCAAAATCACACATATGATCACAATCAACTTTGCCTGTAAAACATATTATATGACAGATTGTATTGATATGCAGTAATTTTCGTCCGACAAATTTCGACACATTTGCTTGTATTGTTCCAGCAGGAAAATTCCTGCAACTAACCCCAAACTCCACAGTCTCCTCTGTATTAATATTCCTCTCCTGAATCAGTCCGCGACCCACCACAACGATGAAAAGCTCCCACTTGGAGTTACGCCAGTGCTGACCTTTAGTAATCCTCAATCCGCTGATGTTGATGGAAACATTTAATGTAAAGAAATTTAGCCTTGCACCTATTGAATATCAACAAAAAAATTGTAATCAATTATACTATTTCCAACAGAATACTTATTATATGGAAATATTGACAAGACAAAAATTCTTGTCTCTCTTTTAACATCAATTATCCCGGAACACAGAATATTCTTCTATCACACATTCATGTTTTTTCGTTTTCTTATCATAATTAATCCCAACCAGTAAAATATCACCCGTATAGTCCATAATAGAATCCGGATAATGCTTTTCCCTGATTTGTTGTAATGCTGTCTTTGCATCCCGGTTCCATTTCAGTTCCACAACAAGCGCCGGATAATCAGCTTTATATTCCGTCTTTGGGATATACACAAAATCTGCAAATCCACGTCCCGCAGGTAATTCCCGAACCGGTTTGAAATAATATTGCATCGTACTCAGATAAGCAATTGTAAGTACACTGCTGAGGGAATTCTCATTATGATATTGAATAACAGAAGCATATTCCATATGAATTTTTTCAATCCCCTCTGCTACTGCCTGTGCATCCAGCTCCAGTGTCGCTTCCAGCAGTTCTTCAGAATTCCGGGAAAAAGCGAGCATTTCATCCCATTTCTTTCTTCGCACTGCTTTTGACAGTTCCTGACGAATTTCTTCATTCGGAACAAACGCCCTTCCACGAACCTGATCATATCCCAGATAACCAAGGTGGATCAAATATGTGAGGACATCATCGCAGCAGGAAAAACTGTCCATATCATTCTGGAAAGTTGCCACATCAACTGCTACAGAATTTCCCGACAGCATTTCCATAACAGCAGATTTTAAGCCATCAAAATCCATATTGATCAACGGTACTACTGTCTCATAGGAAGCAGTTTCTGACCAGTAGCTTTTAAATTCTCCTCTGAGCATCACGCTTACAACTGCCTGCGGATTATAAATCTGATAGCTGTTCAGCAAATAGCCGTCATACCATGCCTTTACTTTATCATAATTTTGGTGATATCTTTCTGCAAGGATTTTCACTTCATTTTCCGTGAATCCAATATAAGAAGCCATATTCCCTGCGCCCAGCATCGTAAATTCATCGAAATTATTAAGTGCTGACTGTGTTTTCAGTTTTTTAATCGGAAGAATCCCTGTCAGGAACGCCAGTGCTATATATTTCGTAGGTTCTGTTCCCTTGAACATCCTGCGCAGAAAACCAATATATTCCTCCTGCACCTTATTATTCTTCGACTCATCACGAATCAGAACATCCCATTCATCAATAATTACGATAAATTGATTTCCCGTCTTCTCGTTTATCACAGACATTGCATCCGGAAGTCCTGTCACATCAGATTTCAAAATATCCGGATATTCCCTTTTCAGTTCCTCCAGCACACTGTTCTGAATTGTATTTACAATTTCACTGACATTATTATCTGGTGTAATAAACCATTGAACATCAAAATGAATCACATCATATTGATTTAAGTATCTCCTGAAATCAGGATTTCGGCCAATCTCCAATTTTTCGAACATCTCAGAAGAATTACAGCCTTTGCTATAATATGCAGTGAGCATATTAGCTGTAATAGACTTTCCAAATCTGCGGGGACGACTGTTACAAATATAAGCATTGGTCGAATTTAAAACACTGTTCGTATATTCTAACAGCCCCGTCTTATCAACATAAATCTTTGAATTTAAAGCAGCCCGAAAAGCTCCACTACCCGGATTTACAAATCTTCCCATACGCGCTCACTCCTAAATAAAAAAGTTTCACAACATCACTATCTTTCGTAAGATATATGATACCATGAAACCTTTTTAGCGTAAAGCCATTTAACTTGCACAGAGGAAACAGTTTGGTGCATCCAGTGAAAAGTATGCCGAAGGCTATGAACAGATGAACCTGTTTAATGAGGCAGAAGCCAGTGCGGATGCAGAAACAGAAGAGCTTTTTGAAGAGATAATTTAGGTTCTTCAAGAAGAGTAAAATTTTCCCTTATTATATCTCCAGCTTTATCACGGTCTTTTGGAAAGTACAATGCCACACGAACTCCTGACAAATCGCAAATATCTGAATAAATATCATCCAAACTCGAATATTTACTATCACGCTCTTCATTTCGCTGATATAATTTTGCTAACAAACGCTCTGGATTTTTTGCACGATATGTAACAATAGCCCTGATTCCTGCCTCATGCAGACTACTCTCCATTTGCTGGGCTACCAGTTTACTTACCATTTCATAAAAATCATATTCTTTTTTATAGTGTTGTACAAACTCTTCAATAATCCCCATGTATTTTCCACCAATCTTCACCTTATTAGTATATTCTCACGCTTTATAATTTCTTTGTAAAGCTTTCACTACTAACTCTTATAGAGCCTGACCTTGGCATCCGTCAATATCACATTTTTTTAATCCCATCCATATAAAATCCGACATATATCACCAATATCGTATTATTCTCCGCATCAAGTTCGCCAAGCTCTGTCTACGCAATACTCTGTAATATTACCCCGATACCACATATAAACGTATTTTCTCCTATAAATCCTACAGGAAATTCTTCTATACATGTGTCTGTAATCTTCAAACCTTATCCCACTTTCCCCTTTTTATCTTTGATTTGTTTAGAGAAGTTTTTTCTGGAAGTTCACATTTAATCATCCATGATCACTTATTTTATGATCACGTTCAATTCTCAAAATTCGAAATCTGTCTTCCTTACGATATCCAAAGCATCTCAGTACACTGCTAAATCTAAACTTCATAATCGTTTTTCCCTTATATTTCCTTCCAGAAAACCAATTTTCATTTTCACTTCCCGGCGTATATTTTTTATACTCCAAACCATCATCTACTGCGATTGTTTCCCATGAATTATGTTGTATAAATTTATCTAATGTGGAAATGAGTTCCCGGAACTCATTTTTTTCCAAATATTCCGGACCATACTTTGTCTCCAATAAGCTACAGTCAATGCGACTGCCCTCATACCTGATCTGCAAAAATGTTTTTCTGTCAATGTTCAAAATATTTCTATGTTTTTCTACTAAATATTGAGGACTATGTACGGATATTATAGAACATTCTTTTTCATTATTATAAACAGACAATTCACAATCCTTAAATATGTCCATACAAAACGATAACAGAGTTCCCCTTCTCACCACAGCTTCTGCCAATGAAGTTGCAGAAACATCTTGACCATTCCATTCAAATTTTTGCTCTATATCATGAAACGGATTTCTATCCCACATGGGCTCCTCATAAATTTCATTATCCAATTTTATTTTAAACTTTAACAGTTCATCCGAAACTCCATAATTTTTCATTTGACACAATTTCACAGTTTCTGTCACATTGCAGTTATAAAAATCCATAGTTTTATATATCTGCATATCAGCACCACCATTTTGATGGATTAATTCTATACACTTAACCATACAGGCCAGTGATTTTAAAAAAGAATCAGTGTCTTTAAATTGTCCACACAGAGACAGTTCATTCAACAGAAAATCCATATTACCACCCTAAAATGACATTTAAATCTTTGTCTATCTGATCAAAAAAGCCTTCTGCATTATTCAAAGCCTTTCCATCTCCATTAACTGGTATTTTTATCGGAATACTACACCCTTTTGTGTCCTGAGTAAATGAATATATATTGACTTTATCAGAATCTATCTGATCCAGACGTATACTTTTTCTAATTCCATTATATATATGATCACTATGTGTCTCAACAATAATCTGTACTCCACACTGAGCAAGAAAAGCAAGAAATTCAACTAGTTCCGATTGTCCTGACGGATGCAGATGAATTTCAGGATTTTCTATAATCAGTAAATCACCTTCTTTACATGCTAGTGCTGCGATAATCAGCTCCGTTATATATGTCACACCAGTACCAACATTCTTCGGACGCATTTCAAATAAAACTTTCTCATTCCTGTATAACACCTGAATAAACTCTGTCTTTTCTATCTCTCTGGCTTTAACCTGATATCCCATAATCTTATTCAGCCAGAAGTTCACCTGTCCTCCAAAAGTTAGTTTTGATTCTGAATCATATACAAAGTCCCTGTCTTTATCCAGTTCCATTTCATCATATGCATTTAAATAATGAAATACATAATCGCAATTCTTACCAATTACAATTTCATCTCCAAGATACTTCTCATAAGTATCCTTTACTCCAATTCTATCAGAAGAACAGTAAATTAATTTTATTTTTTTCTCCGTTTTTCCTTCTGAGTCTGTTCCCTGCTTAGTTATTTTTTTAGATACTCTGTCTATCTTTCCATCGTATTCATATTCCATATTAAATTCTATTTCACTGCTTCTCACTATTGCATTTAACAGTTCATTCACACTGCCAATGTTCATATACTCCCCACGAAATGGATTATTTCCATCCTGCAGCATTGCAAAAACCGCCTGTATAACACTCGTCTTTCCCATTGAATTACGTCCGGCAAGTAATGTAAAATTATTTAGTTCAAGTGATACAGAATCAAAAGATTTAAAACCCTTAATATCAATTTTTTTAATCATAAATCCTATTTCCTTTTTCAATAAATTTAACCATATCCCTGATGCTCTTATAACTCATATCCCAATTTTCTATTCTATTTTGGGTATCTTTTAAATTAAACACAACATAAATATCAGACTTATTATAAATCTTTTCATATATATACATAAAACACAAATATTTCATTTTCTCTTCTGTATTTTTGTTTTTAAAAAATAAATTTTGATAAATTCCAAAATAAATCCTGTTAAATTCATTGGACAGATTCTTCAAATCCTTTCTACTCTTATACTCCAGTTTATTCAGAGTTTTTTCCAATAATTGAAATCTATCAAAACGTTCATATTCAAATTCATTTGACAAATCACACACTACAAAATCAACCATCAGATAATGCATCAGATAATACTGTAAATTTAATTTTGTAAATCTGTAATGCCGCGCTTCTTTTATCATATATTTCAAAATATTTATATCATCCCCATGATACAGTACATTCCACACGCTTTGCTCCTGCATCGCAGTCCATTCTTCGACAAACTTACCAACTTGCATATGCATATATTTGGGATTCATATAATCAATTACATATAACATGGCTGTCGAATATAGAATTGTTCGTTCCCAATACCTGTCATAATCAACATTTTTATCATCATTTAAAACATCTCCATGAGCAAGATATTCCAACAAAAAACGAAGCTTATCACTCTTATCCAATATCAAAAGTTCACCCGTCTGAAGTTCTGATGCATACACCGGCGGAAATGGAATACCTCTCAATAAAGCTTTTATTATGTCTTGAACTACTTTTTCCCGTCGCTTCCATGTAGCACACTTTTTTTCATAAAATATAATTTTACCTTGCTTATACCGAAAAAGCATTTCGTCTATATCATATTTTCGCGTATCAATAATTACTCGCTCATTATTATACATGCATCTTCACCTTTGATTATTTTCACTAATTCATCAAAAAAGTCCAAAATCTAATTAATTTCATTCTCGGAGCAGATAAATGCCACGATTCCTCTCTCCATCCTGTTCTCCATAATATCATCAATAAATACTATTATACATAAAGCATCCCTATGAATTCACAACCTTCACAGAAATGCCTTAAAACATTACCTCAACAAAACCCTCAACAGGCATCCTTGAACCATCTCTCACCTATTGCTCCCGTTTATCATACCATATTCAAATATTGATTACAAGAATCTGTCCTGAGTTCCGATAGTTTTCTGACACCCTGAATAGATGACTGTCAGTCACATGAACCTCAACTTTTTCCGTGAATATTATGAACTTATCTACTCTATTCTTTTCTCCCCGACAGCATTAACAATCTATTCCCCAACAAACATCCCAGCATACACCCCAGACTATTATGGATAATATCATCAAACTCAAACAATCCCCTGCAAAGCCAAAGCTGGCTGATCTCAATAGCAGATGATACCGTAATCCCCACAAGCAATCCCATCCACCATTTCAGTTTTCTGCCTGTCACCCCCGGCAATAAAATCCCTGCCGGAAAAAGCAGCAGAATATTCAACAGATTCTCCTGCAATAAGCTACCCTCCGCAGTGCTTCCCAATCTACCACATTTACCAATCTCCAGTATTTCCTTCCACGACCAGAACACCTCCAACTGATACTGCCTGATCCCCGGAGTCCTCGTAAAAACAGTAGAACCAAATACAATCGCCAGAAACGTCAGAAGCAGCATCCCACAGACCGCCTGCATGACCGCTATTTTATGCTGTTTTAATAATACTACCGCCAGAAATGCAGCAATCAGGAAAACCACTGCAAAAGCAATAATTTCCCTGATCGTCCAGCTCCTGTTATGTGTAACAATAATCTGATAAATATCCACTATCTATCCCCTTATTTCCCGTCAGTCTCTGTAAAAGATATCCCTTATATACACCTTATCCTTTACATCATCCAGGCTCTTATCATATCTGTTTGCAATGATCGCCTGGCTCATTTCTTTAAACTTCTCCAGATCATTTACAACCCTGCTTCCAAAGAATGTACTGCCATCCTCAAGTGTCGGCTCATAAATAACCACTGTAGCTCCCTTGGCCTTAATACGCTTCATAACACCCTGAATAGATGACTGGCGGAAATTATCAGAATTGGATTTCATGGTAAGGCGGTAAACACCCACAACAACTTCCTTCTCCTTAGATGCATCATAAACATCATTCGCTTCATAAGCCCCGGTCAGTTCCAGCACACGCTCTGCAATATAATCCTTACGTGTTCTGTTAGATTCTACAATGGCAGACATCATATTCTGCGGTACATCTGCATAATTAGCCAGAAGCTGCTTGGTATCCTTCGGCAGACAATATCCACCATATCCAAAGGAAGGATTATTATAATGTGAACCAATATGCGGATCCAGACATACACCATTAATGATCTGCTGTGTGTTCAGCCCCTTCATCTCCGCATAAGTATCCAGCTCATTGAAATAGGAAACTCGCAATGCCAGATATGTATTGGCAAATAACTTAACAGCCTCAGCCTCAGTAAATCCCATGATAAGGGTATCAATATCCTCCTTGATCGCCCCTTCCTGCAAAAGCCCTGCAAAAGTATTGGCAGCTTTTACAAGCCTTGCATTCTCCACATCAGTGCCAACGATAATTCTCGATGGATATAAATTGTCGTACAGCGTCTTCGATTCACGCAGAAACTCCGGGCTGAAAATAATATTGTCACAGTGATATTTCGCTCTCACACTGACTGTAAAACCAACCGGGATCGTAGACTTAATAACCATTACTGCATACGGCGGAACAGGCAGACCATCCTCTCCCACCTTCTTCTCAGGAGCCACCTGCATCACACGCTTCACACCCTCTACAATATCATCCACATATGTAAAATCACGCTTGCAGTTTCCATAATTGAAAATCCGGATAGTTTCATTATTGCGAAGCTTATTGGTAAATCCAAAATACGCCATATCCGGACGTCCTGCCGGACCGTACACTGTAAAGAAACGAAGCCCTGTAGAAGGGATATTGTACAGTTTGGAATATGTATGTGCCATCAGCTCATTGGACTTCTTGGTCGCTGCATAAAGGGAAACCGGATTGTCCACCTTATCCTCTGTAGAATAGGGAACTTTCTTGTTCGTTCCATAGACAGAAGAACTGGAAGCATATACCAGATGCTCCACCCCTGACTGCCCGTTGTCATAAGAATGACGGCAGGCTTCAAGGATATTATAAAAACCGATCAGATTAGACTGAATATACACATCCGGATTCGTGATCGAATACCGAACCCCTGCCTGAGCAGCCAGATTCACCACAACATCCGGTTTATATTTCGCAAAAATAAAATCAACCAAACCCTTCCTTATCTGCAATAGAACCTTTAATAAACTCCCATGAGGGTTCCGGATGCTCTGCTGTTGACCTCTCAATCTGCTCCAGACGATATTCCTTGATGGAAACATCATAATAATCATTCATATTGTCGATGCCGATAATATGTACCGGATGCGCCTCTCTCAAAAGCTCCAGCACAAGGTTAGAACCGATAAAACCCGCTGCACCGGTTACCAGAATTACCTTATTTGTCAATATTACATTTTTCTCTCTCATTTAATTTTCCTCCGATTCTTCTTTGGTATTTATATTTGAAAGCACTGCTCCTGCACATTTAAGTTGACGAATATCATCCTCATAAATATATGCCTCACTAAAATCAGCTCCTGCAAAATTAACATTTTCCCACTTATTATTTATCAAACTTGCGCCAACAAAATCAGCTTTTTCAAAATTTCCATTCTGTACATGTAAATTTTCTATATAAACATTCTCAAAATTCCCCTTTTTAAATGTACATCCTGTAAGTGTACATTCAACTATTTGGTGTTCTCTGAAATTTATATGATCAAAGCAGCAATTCTCACATATTACCGTGTCGAAATTAATTTTTCCTGTGTTTGCATTACTCCAATCCACTTCTTTCATGGTTGTTTCACTAAATGCACAATTTTCGATAATACATCCTTTAAAATTACCATTCATAATTGTTGTGCCGTAAAAAAAACAATCTTGAAGTATTGCACCGGTAAAATCTACGTTTCGTAATATAGTGTCAGAAAAATCCACTCCAATTAATGTTGCAGTAGAAAATGAGATTTTCTCAATGAATTTACTGGCTTGAAAATCAATATTCTTTAAAAAACTATATGCAAATGATGTCCTTTCAAAGTTACTGTTTTCAAAGCATTCTCCTTCCAAATATCTCTTATCAAAAGACACATCTGAAAAGGTACAATTCTGTCCAATTGAGATTTTTCTATCATACAATGGAACAGAAATACTTTTTTTGAACATCCAACTCCAGTCAGATAAAATATTCGAATTTGTAATATTCCTCATATCAATATGATTTTCACCAAAAGTATTCTTACGCCCATTTATATTAATCCCCAACCCTTCTTGCAAGACTCTAAGTAACATCAAAGTGTTGGATACCGTATATTTTATCTTCTGATAACTATTTTCCCCATAAGGATACTTCCAGATAGTGTCTTTACATAATGTATTGGCAAAAATACTATATATGCGTTTTTCCATCATCATGCTTTTATATTTCTCTGCTTCTTCTATAATATTTTTTCCTTCATACCTCACTCTCTCGTATAAAAACAAAAATGTTTCTTCCCATGTAGTTCCCGCAATTTCACCACAAGACATAATTTCAGACATACAATTCAAAAAAGTATCCACATTTTCTGCTACATCATTTATCAGAATTCTTTTTATCTTATTATATATATACTCACCGAAAAAATAGTCACGTATATTATTATGATAAAATTCCAACGCGCCATCCTTACCATCACTTCTCCAATAAGCACACAAAACACAACATTTTCGAATCCATTTGGCATTTGACGGTTCTAAATTAAACTCATTTACAATAGCATCTAACTCTTTTGCCCGTATATAATAAATCTCTTTCTCTGATTTTTTAAAGATCTCAAAGGCAATCCGACTTACAATTTCCAGTAAAAGAATTTTATTTTCTCTGATTGGATGCTTCAGGGAACTGTTAAAGTTTTCATCATATTCTGTTTCAATAATTGCGTTCGTAAATATCTCATGGTACAATGCCCAAATATTATTCTGTAATTCCATTCGCATCTCACAGGCAACAAGGAGATATAAAGCCAATGGGGTGTCTGCTACACCAACGGCTTTCTGTTCATCAATATTGAGAATATAATCTTTGGTTTCTCCTGGTATCTGTTCTCCACATTTCTCATACTTCTCAATCCATTCTCTTCGCATCTCCTTATCAAAATGCTGCATTTGAACCACTTTAAACTTAAATGTTGTTTTTTTTAATTTTTCATAGTCAATATACTTGGGACGTGTTGTCACAAGTATTTTATTTCTCTTAAAAACTTTTCTGATAGACTCTAATATTCCTTCCAGGTTACTTCTTCCATAACCTTCCAACATTCCAAGTTCATCTGCTCCGTCCAAAATTAACACATAATTATCAAACCTTATTTTATTCTCTATATAGTCATTATCATCAGATAATCCCAGATAATCTTTTATAGATTCTTCTACTGTACGTTCTTTTTCATCTATCTCAAGATCCCTTAATCTGATACAGATCAAGTCCCCTTGCAGAAAAATTCCTTTTCCCACTTCATCTTTCTGTCTGTAATGATAACACAAATATGAAATAAAACTGCTCTTTCCGCAAGCCGCATCACCCTCAATAAATAAAATTCTTGTCTCCCTCTCATTCCAAAAAAAGTTTCCCAATATTGAAATCAGTTCCTGGGAAGAATCATTTGGAGCACAGATTTTAGGTTGCACAAAAACATTCTGCAAAGTGACCTCTGCCTCTTTATATAAATGTCTGAACAATCTTTCACAAAAATTATCTGCATACTCTTTAATGTGCGCATCTATATTGTTCTTTACCGGAACTGTTGGGTTAAAAGGCCCAAACAGACCTCGATTGCCATTCATAAATGCCTTCAGTGAACTCATTTTATCTGCATCAGATACTTCAGAAAGAGTATGTACCTTTCTGACAAGTGTAGAAAAATTATAAATATTCTCTCTCTGGTTAAATAGAATTCCATCCGGGCATTTATAACCACAATTGTCTCTTCCTTTGTATTTAGACACCCTATCCGTTTCAAGACTTAATATCACAAAATACAACGTATATCCTGATAAATATGGCTTTTTCTGTAGTACCTCCTGCAGCTCCTGCAGTGTCTCTTTCACTTTTTCGGGCTCATTCGTAGAAGATATCTGAATTATAATCTTGTCTTTTTCACTGATCAGATCATATCCGGCATTGTTTTGAAAAACTGAATTCTCATTTCTCAAATCCCATCCATACAGAATTCGGCAAATATCTCCAATAAAAGATTCAGCTTCAATATTGATATCATACAGATTGCATATTCCATTAAACTTAATATAATATGAAAACACACTCATTCCCATATTAAATCTATCTATCAACTGTTTTCTGTTTATCATACGCACTTCCTCAATTATTTTATGTCACGTTACAAGCTACACGCCCCTACTCCTGCAATATGGGTCGAGTAGGTGCACCCCTTACGGTCGTACACCCCTCACAGAACTCCGGACGTGCGGCTTTCCCGCATCCGGCTCTTTGCGAAACGAATCGTTCACATTATCATTCGTATATATTGACATATATCCGGGGTCTTACCAGTGGATAGCTATTATCCAGCATATTTAGAAATTCTACCCAATTATAGCTTTTCGTCTGGCTTCTCCGGTTCAGGCAGTAGAACAGGCTTCTCATGATGTTATATCGGAATGCCGTTATACTTTCTGTATTGTCCGTGATTCCATAGTAATGGTAATAACCAGTTAGTATCTGGTTAAGTTTTGCAATCATCTCTTTTAATCTACATGTTCTCATCTTCACTAACAGAAGATTTACTTCTCTGCACTTCTTTGCAAACTTCTTCTTACTGGTTTTCCTCTTCACTCTGAATCTGCCGTTCCTACTTTTGGAACAGTAGTGTGTAAAACCCAGGAAAGTAAAAGTGCCTAGTTTCGTTCCGGCTTTTCTGCATCTTTCTTTTGCATAACGCCCGAACTCTATCAGACGGCTCTTTTCTTCCTCGAGGCTTAATCCAAAGTGTCCCATTCTATGTTTCAGATGTTCATAGAACCACTCTGCATCCGATTTATACTGGAATGTTACCACAAAATCGTCGGCATATACGACCAGACCTGCATATCCTTTCAGCTTTGGTGTTATCACCTCTTTAAACCACCATACCAGTACGTAATGCATATAGATGCAGGAGATTACAGGAGAACAGACAGAACCCTGTCCACTTCCTTCTTCGGTTTCTTCAAATTCATAGTTGTTCATAATCCCTGCCTTCAGCATCCGTCTGACAAGTCGGATAATATTGGGGTCTTTGATCCTTGATCCTATAAAACGTATGATCCATTCATGGTCAAGATGCTGGAAGAACCCTTTAATGTCTGCATCCAATACATAACTTGTTGGTTTTCTCTCCAACATCAGGTTTAATTTTCGGATTGCTTTATGACATCCCCTGTTGGGTCGGAATCCCATCATTTCATCATAGAATATGGGTTCAAACACCGCTTCCAGTATTCTGCGCAGTGCTTCCTGCACCAGCTTATCTTCATAACAATAGATACTGAGCGGTCGCATCTTTCCATTGTCCTTCGGTATTTCCACCAGCCTTGCTGGTTTTGGCTTATAGGACTTTTTCTTTAAACGTTCTATAAGAGCGTTTATGTTTTCTTCCAGACTTCTCCCGTATTCCTCTTTGGTAATCCCATCAATTCCTACAGCTTTCGTTCCATCCATCTGGGTATGGCAGCTCTTAAGCATTTCCTTATTAATCAAATGTCCTAAAGACGTAAATACCATATCAGGATTTTCCTTTGATAATTGTGATATTCTCGCCAATTTCGTTTCCATTAGTACCTCTATCTCTGTGTATAGCTAATGTTTCCTCTTTGATATAGTTTCGCAGGCCAGAACTGTGAGGAACACTTCTCTCTCGACTTCCCTCTGGTATTTATTTTGTTCATACCTTCATCGGTAATATTCGGGCCTCCGACTACCTGCATTTCTTTTACCATCCTTCTTTTGGTTGTCAGGCATACTTTCTGTTTACACACTACAGAAGAAAATGCAGGTTCTCTCCAGTTGATATATATTCCCTGTATAACATGAATAGTTCCAACCAACACCGCAGAGGTATGTAAAATCTCACCATAACGATAAATACATATGTTGTCTTCCATCCAGACCACGATGTCGACCCTCTGGTGACTTTGGGATTTCGGTGCTCAATAGCTATCCCTGTTATCTTGCTGTCTACGCTTAGCCTGCAACGTTACCGCGACAGACTCAAGACTCGCTTCAAATGCTGTGGTTAGCAGCTTATTTGATGAGGCTTCCACTCACCGGACTGTATACCCTTACCTGGACGCTCGGTCTGACCCTTGCGGCTTGCAGGTTGAATCGCCATAGGTGCATTCGTGTCACACCACAGTAGATGAAATAGGCAATGAGTAAAACTGGTATTTATCCATTGCAATAATTTTAAAGAGTGACAAATTTATGAACGCAGTAGGTATCGATGTTTCTAAGGGTAAAAGTATGGTTGCTATTATGCGACCCTTGCTTTCTTTACGGAGTCATAAATAAACTCACCTGTAATCTCCAATTCACGTCCCATATTAATACTTTTGAAATCCCATGTTTCATCAACTAACATACTATTATCACCTATCTCCATATTTGAGAATATCTGTCAAATCTATTATTTCTATCTCATATTAAACGAAGTGTAGTAAACATCTATTTACTATCATTTTATTGATTCAAAACAAAGTAGATAAATCATCCATAGCATATCAGAATAGCAAAATATGTCATTTCAACTCTCCACAGCGCTGAAATAAACCCACCCGATTCTTAAAATCACACATAAACTTTGGCAGCACCATCTTAGCTGGCAAATTATTATGTCGAAACACACAGCAAACTCCCGTCTCCACCGCCTCATCATACAATTCATCCACTAATTCAACTGTTTCCTGATCTGAATAATATTTTTCTGGAATAACTTTGTGAATTACAATTTTCACAGGATATTTCTGTTCAAGATCAGCTACACTTTTTTCAAAACCAAAGATTACATGAACTTCTATTTTCACCTCTGGAAAATGCTTATATATTTCCCTAACAGAAGGCTCCACACACAAATAATCTCTTTTTTCTGGATTTAGCCCATTAAAATGATACTCCAACATCTTTCTCAAACTAACTCCATTCATCAGATTATCTACCATAAATACAATCTTTTTTAATGATTTATTTCGCCAATATATTCCTACTTCACTTTCCGTCAACGCATGGTTAATTTTCCCCTCATCAAAAGCCCAACTTAAATAGTTACGTCCTTTATATTCGAAATACCGATATAAGTAAAATAATGTGGAATCATTTCCACTACTTTCTTTTGCAATAACAAGCGTACCTTCCTCCATTGCAAACTGTCTCATATCTGCAAAATATTTCTCAATTACATCTTCACTTTCTACCATTCCTAGATAATGTTTTTCTAATATCAATCTCCAGAATTTATTAACACAATCGGATGTTATATTACAAATTTGGAAATGCCACAGTATCTTATAAAGATATATTGTTTTGTTTATTTCTTCATCTTTTGTACTTCCAAACATCTGAAATGTATTATAATTATTGGAGTTATTTGCATTCATCAAACTTAATAATTTTTCAGTTTTATCATTTAAATAAAAATCTCTATAAGAATATTTTACTACCTGACTTTTAAGTATATTATGTATTTTTTTCAATTTTAAACTTATTTGCATCAGACTATTACTATAAATAATTCTTGAATCTTCTTTATTAATCAAAACCAGAATATCTTTCTCGGGTATTTTTTCATCAGTTTCTACTATTTTTTCTAAATCTGCATTCAAAAATTTAGAAGCTCGAACTTTTTTCTCTTTTATTTTCCAGAACCTTTTCTCTTTTTGATAAAATGCCTCTTCTAATTCCCACTGATCCGCCTCATCTCCCCAAAACTGTAGTTTATAATTTTGAGGACTGAAATACTCATCCAGTATATCATCAAATTCTCCAAGGAAGGGAAATGCAAACAATTTTCCATCCATTAAATCTGCAGTTCCCATTTTTTCAAAATCAAAATATCGGAGCAAAAAATCATACAAATCTTTAAAAATTGCTTCACCTTCTTCTGCTTTTGCATCTAACAAAATTTCTTGAAGGAATTTCATTATCAAACTTTCTTGATAAAACTCTTCTTTTCCATTATCTAATTCTGTACAAAAGTCCCAACGATTTTTTACTACTTCAAGATAAAAAGCAACATAAAAATCCACAGTCAGCAAATCATAATCTTTTTTAAAAAGCCAACATCCTCTCAGATTTTCTGCATATAATCTCAATATTTCCAGAAATCCTTCTCTTTCATTTTTTTGTTTCTGATGAATATATACAATCTTTTTATCATTTGCTGAGGCAGGATTCAAAAATTTTATAATCTTATGACTAGTTCTACTTCTTATGATTCTTCCAGGCAAAAATAAATTATAAATTTTTTTCTCTTCTATCATTCTTAATAAATCCAATTTATTTTCCTGAGTTCCATTAAGAAAAATCTCTGAAAGATCAACCAATTCTTCATCCGAATTTAAAGTAATATTTACAAACCACGCCAATTTATTTTCCCGCTTAATTTCCTCTGGCGAAAAATACCCCGAAAAATAATCTTTCCTGGTATTTCGGATAATAACCTGAGAATCTTTTCTGACAATCATAGTCCCATTGTCTCTATAGTCTTCCTCATCAAACAATAATTTTCCATTATCAATAAGCAATGTAAGAAATGTAATAGTGTGTTTCTCAGCAATTTCCTTGATTATCCTTCGAATTTTTGTGCTTTCCTGTACTTTAGCATAACAACTTGTCATTTCAAACATCTGAAGTGCAAGTACCAAATTTATAAGATGAGCATTATCACATTCAAACCCCTGCGCAATGCCAATAACCATTTCATAAATTGGATAAAGTTTTCTTCCATCTTCATATTCCAATAGAAATATACCTTTTATTGTCGGTATAATATCTTGCAAAACCCAATATTGCTCAACAATTTCTGTTGTTTTGCTTTCTTCCGGCCTATCGCTTAGTTGCTTTAAAAAGCAAAGGCATTCCACATATCCATCTTTTTCAATGCTATCTACAACCGCTGCCGCAAGCATGTCAACACAATGAAATATTTTTTCTCCGAACTCTTTATCTTTTTTTACCTTTTCCCAATCCTGAAAATGCGATAATTCTGAAATGAAAATTGCTGCTAAATCTTTTGTCTTACTCTGTCGAATATCAGGAGCTACTCTATCAATCCAGGAAATTAATTCCAATACATCATCACGCAACATTACCCCTAAACTTTCAGATGCCATTTCCTTATACTTTGCATCAACATCAATATCGCTTATCACTCTCATTACTTCTCCCCCAACAACTGAACAATTGCACGAGCTGTACCTTTATCATCAATGTCCATATTCTCCTCATCCTGTAGCCATTGAATAAACATTTTCTTTTCATCTTCGCCTAAAATGCGTATTCTTAAAATAGAAAAATAACAAACACTAATAAAATTCTTAAAATTAACAGTCTGACAAGGTATCTTTCGATACAACTTATTTCTAAAAAACTTTCTCAACCATTTATCTCTCTGAAAAATTTCTTCATACAAACGTTTGTATATACTACCTCTTCCTGTATTTTGCTGAATCAGAAATTCTGCATATTCATCCAAATACCTTTCTACAAACACAGAATCCAAGTATCTGTTTAAAATGAAGTTCGCATCTCTAATATCCAAAAATCCTTTACGTTTCAAGTATTTTTCAAATTCCAGCATATTTTCCTGCTTAGAATCTTCATCCTCCAATTCTACACCCTGAATACTTTTTATAGCGTAATTTGCTGCTCCAGCTTCAAAAATGCTTTGTTTTTCAAATTCTCTCATCTCGCTAATTCTTTCAAAAACCTTAGTCTTATTCCAGTTAATTTCTAATCCACGATCACGAATATAATCAGAAAATTCATTCAAAAGCTGTTTACCATCAATACCTCGATATACAATATATATATCATCCACATATCTTATAATATCGCACTTCTCATCCCATTTCTCATGCTGTCGAAAAAAAGAGTCTATCACTGCTGTTAAAAATAATTCTGCAAATACTCTGGCATAAGCAGGCCCTTGCGGAACTCCTCGGATTTCTCCCTTTATTTTATACATAAGCTGCTCTGTATAAATACCAAGATAACGTAAAATACAATTAATTCTTTTTTTTGCTTCTTCAGAATCAGGTACCCCATTTATTTCCTCCATTTGTTTAAATAATGCATGAACATAAATGGAATCATAAAATCTTGTTAAGTCCAATTTAATCAGCCCATAATTTTTAAAAATATCCAAATATATATAATTTTCTATATTCTCTTGAAATCTTTTCCATGCATCATACCAAGGAATAAAATCAGAACCCTTTTCATAAAAAAAATTTAAATTATAACTATATGAATGAAAACGAATACCCATTGTTTCTACAAGCTCATAGATTAATGCTGTAGTAAGAACTCTGTCTTTCGGACAAAGAGATACCAATATTCGTGGTTCTTCTTTTCCTTCCTCCCAACGTTTATACAAAGAATACCGGGAAGGTGAATTTTCCAATTGGACTTCATCTCCATTTATAATACCAAAAAACTTTTCTTTAATGTCTTTAAAATCATACTGTTTCATTCCTGACATTTCCAGATAATCATTCACAGCCAGAACCTCATCATCATAACACATATAACAAAGTTCTTTATCTCTTATCATTCGAAAATAACTGGAATCTTTTTCTTTTTTCCAATATCTGTGATCTAATTCCTTTTCTTCCTTCGATTCCATTATTTTAGCAACAGAAAACCCTAATTGTTCTGCTATGTATTCTATAACTGTCGCATGAGGATCAAGCTCTGATTCAAGTTGCTCTCCATACAAGTCATATAAATACTGTATTGTAACAGGATAATTTTTATTAAGTTTTGATAGCTGATGTCTGGTTACATTTTCTTTATAATTATTCTGTTGCTTCATAATATCCCAAAGCAATTCATCATTTTTCATATGTCCAAAACAGCCCGACAGAATAAGACGATCCAAATAACGAAGATTACCTTCCAATGCCCTTTTCATAATTCCATAAAAGACAGAGCACCCTTCACACGCTTTTTGAATATCATATAATGACAAAGAATTCTCTGCAATTAAATATTCTTTTTTATACAATAAGCCTTTTTCTTGTTGCTCTTTATCTGGTGAAATCCTCAACCTCTTCCATAAAACTTCTAAATCATTAGGGACATATGATTGAAGCACGCCAAATTGAATTTGCCAAAAATCTGATTTTTCAGGCAAATTTCTCCATTCCTCCATATTATAATTCAAAATATCCGGAATAAAGAAAGACTGCCCCCCTTTTCTATGAACAGACAAAGGAAGTTTTACCTGTTTTCCAAATTTTATTCCTCCTCCTGCCACAGCCGGAAAGAGATCCAATCCAAACACTTCTTCCTGATGTATCGCAGATTTATACTCTTTTCCAAGGCATTCTACAATTTTAAATCCTTGTTCTTTTGAAATAATCCCTTTTGTCAAAATCCAAAGATGAATCCCTCTTCTTCCTGAAAATTCTGCAAGATAATGAATTCCCAATTTTTCCAATTTTCTTGCAGCAGGTAGGACATATTTTTCTAATAAATCCTCTAAAAAACAAGGATCTTTACAATCAAAATCCAAACAAACCCATTTCATCCATTTTCTTTTATATTGTTGCTGATATACGCCTAACGAGGCCCCTTGCTCTAACATATCAAAAAGCAGCAGTGGGGTACATTTCACTCGTCTAGGAACATATCTTCCATCTGGCATCTGTACTGCCATATATTTATCATTAATAACATAATAATCAAATAGTTTTTGTGCAATCTTATACTTTATATCATTTCTTGGAATATTCATCTAATCACCACATATCTCATTCGATCTATTCTTTATTTTTGTAAAAATTTGATAACTTTTTCAAAAGATTGATGTTCCTTACACACCTTATCAATATCCATCTCTTCAATAATTGTATCTATAGATTGTATTAATTTAAGTTTGTTAAAATTTGCTAACTCTCCTCCAAACCAATCCTCTATACAATTGTTGATTATCGCTAATTCATATTTATGATTACCAATTTGTTTAGTTAGCATTTTTTCAGTTTGTTCTTCATCGCCATCAGAATCAACAACAATCAATATATCCGATTTCGTACGGTTTTCTATCACTGCATTAAAAATAACTGGAACATTATATTTCCCTTCACAAGTCACGATAGTAACCCTTTGCTCTAATTTTCTAGCAATTGCCTGAAGAATTATTTCATCGGTTCGTCCTTCACATATGATTACTTTCTCTGAAAACTCTTTCTCCAGTTTAGTTTCCATTTGATTTTTCAATTTTGTAATAATATAGCGAACTTTTTTATCTTGTAAGATCAATTGTAAAACTTTACAAAAAATTTCCTCATTACTAATTTCAAAATAATTACTTTTTTCCATCGGAATAGCAATTTGAGATATTGCTTCTCCAATATTTTTACAAATGCCTTCATCAATACTAATTTGAATCGGATATAATGGGGTTATTCTTAATTCAAACAGTCTAAATCTATATTTTTCAGTGCATACTTCAAAACCATATCGTTTATCAAAATACATATTATTAGCATCAATAACTTTTTTCGAAGATTGCTGATTATTTATACCAGAAAATTTTTCATATACATCCGATATCGATTGCGCAACTTCAAGCATTGGATTATCAAATTTTATCTCATCGAAAACTGCAAAAACCTTTCCCTTAGTATACTGAGATAAATATTTACATTGTTCATCCATAATTTCGTATATATTATCAGTATACTCCAAATCTTTTCCAAAGTCCTCATCTGTTCCCCAATAATTTTTAATTTTCATTTTCAACCTCCTGCAAATTTACTAATAATGGTAAGTGATCACTTATTTGTTTATTTGGAATTGTATTTTTTAGTAATTCTTTTTTACCAGCTTTTTTCAAATACTCAACTTGAACGATATTATCTGCCAACTCTTTTCTAACCAATACTTGATCCAAACAGTGCCAATATGAAGTTATAGAATCTCTATCATAATAGAAACTACCATACATTTCCGTATTTTCCGATATGTAATGCAAAATTGGATTATAAAATCGCTTTCGCTTAAAACTTCTGGGATTGGTAAATTCACTTTTACCTATAAGCGTTTTAAATAAAACTGCATTGAATGCATACTTACTTAGTAATTCTTCATCATAAGGATTGGCATTAAAATCCCCAATAACAATTGTATTATCACATTTCAATAAATCTTCATTTTTTTCAATATCTGCAACCAAATATCGTATAGTTTCTAATCGGTCTGCAGTGCTAGAATTTCTTCTATCTTGTAAATGGACAGCTGCCAAAAGATAATCTTTTACTGCCGTTTTTATATTATATATATTATATCTATCTTGTTGCTGTACAAGCTCAACACCGAAAGTTGTTTTTGCTACTAAAGTTACTTTCCTATCCTCTTGTCCTTCCCAATGAACATAATTATAAAATTTCCCCAAATTCATTGTTATTTTTTCAAAATCTATTCCTTCAAACTCTGAAAAAACAGCAATATCAATATCTTTTTCTATTATGCAATCAATGATATATTCTTCTATTGCATTTTTTCCTAAATTCCAAAACAAAATATTAAGCAACTTATACCACCTTTATTTTCTTGACTTTATCTTTGAAGAGAATCCGGCCCTTTTATCTCCAGATTCTCTAAAAAATTCCACTTCAGATCAGGCTCTACCATACAAATCCTTAGTATAAACCTTCTCCCTCACATCATCCAGACTACTATCATACCGATTCGCAATAACGACCTAGAGTGTGTCTGAAAAATAAAAATTGCACAAAACGCATGTTTTATTTCCCTTTTTCATGA
>OGZD01000789.1_pt1 | contig 30298 bp, 26 predicted proteins | sample 1576701 | NCBI WGS metagenome assembly OGZD01 (sample SAMEA3541487, study PRJEB24748) | human gut metagenome | biome: human gut; feature: human-associated habitat; material: faeces | place: China | collected 2012
GTATGCTCAACTGACTTAAGTCTATATGTTCAAATTTTCAATTTGAACAGGTAAAATAAAAAAGCACTAGACTAATAGCCTAGTGCCTCATCATCTAACTCAGTTTTATTTACAAGATATTTGCTAGAAAGGGACTTATAATTAGCCACTACCATTAGTGGATTCATTTCATCAGTTTCTACAAAATCCTTATCATATTTATAAAAATACAATCTTAACATCATCATCGCTAAGATGTGATATTGTTTTTCTTCATTAGTTAGTTCCTCATAATTTTCAAAGTAAATATCTTCAATAGGTACTAAGTACTCAAATTTGTACAATTTACTTTGTTCTAGATAATTATCAATGATTTCATCATCGTTATCTACGTAATTAAAAAGATGTCCAAAGAACTCTGGACCATACTTAACTCTTTCTAATATCTCATTATTCATTAATTGATCATCAAAAGCATAACCTTTAAATGAATAATCATATGAGAATCTATTTTTTAGGTAGGGTTTATATTTGCCTTCATCAGGAATATCAACCTTGTTACCATTAACATACATTTCTATTTCTTTATCAAATTTAAATGTTAATCCATATTCCTTTAAATAGTTTGAAAAACTATTTTCTTCTGTTAATAATTCTAACAGACTTAATCCATCATTATCAGTATCTTTTAATCTTCTAGATATACTATAGAAAGGCACTTTATCAATATTTCCTGTAAAATTTCTTTTTACAATATTGAAATAGCATTCATATAAATCATCAATATATAGTATTTGATGATCTTGTTGGAACATATAGTAACCTGAATCTATGATATCTAGAATCACTTGTTCATTTAATTCTAATTCTTTACATAATATATTTAAGATATCTTGATATGATGTTGTGTTTAAATGCATTATTTCACCTCCGTATATATAAATATATTTTTTTATTTAATACGAACTATATTAATGTCTTTTTGACCGTAAACACTTGGTTTTGCCGTTAATAATTCTTTAATATCTACAGATTCATTTGATAACCATTTAATTATTGCCATTGGTAAATTAACACCTGCTAAATGACTAAAAGGGTATCCACCGCCAAAACGCGCATTCATTTCTAATACATAGATAGTGTTATCGCTAGTTACAAATACATCGCAATCAAGATTGGCAATATGTTTTATTGTTTTAGATAGTTTCTCACCAATTTGCTTTATTTCTATTGAATCAACAGTTTCAGCACAATCAGTTTCTCCAGAACGCATAGCCACTTTCTTTTTTACTATAGTATTTTGATAATTACCTTCTAAATCATTAATAATATCTAAACCATATTCTTGACCATCTATCATCGCTTGAATAAGGATTGCATGATCAACATCTATTGATGATTCATATTTTAAATATGTGTTAAAGATTTCTTTTTTAAGTTTTTTATAGAATACTTCTAATTCCTCAAGATTATCTGCTTTATAAATTCCAATTGACCCCATACCCCATCTAGGTTTAAGAATCAATGGGAATTTTAAGACATTATTTTGGATATTATTCTCAGCTTCAACCATATCAATAAATGTTTTTGGTGCATTAAACCCATTCTCAATTAAAAATTGATATGTTTTGTATTTATCATTACATATATCTAATACTCGTTCATCTGAGACAACAACTGTTATGCCATTTTGTTTAAACAATTCTTTATTCTTAGATAAAATTGGTAAATCAATATCAAATAAAGAAATAATTGCACTAATTTCATTGTTTTTACAGTAGTCTAATAAAAATGGAATATACTTTTCATCATATATTAAAGGCGAAACAACAGATTCATCTGCTACTAAAAAAGCAGGTGAATTAGCATCACTATTAGCTACATATATTTTTCCTTCACCATTAAGAGCTTCTTTAAAATACTCAACTAGATAAGTTCTTCTACCTACAGAAGTAAATAATATATTCATCTATTTATCCTCCAGTTTTTTATTCATATATACAGTCTCATTATCAATTTTTACTATTTGATATTTACATTTCTTATATAAACTAATAGCTGCTTCATTAGTTACATGTGTAGTAATTACGATTTCATTCATATTTTCTTGACGCGCTTTCTTTTCAAAATCATATAAAAGATCAACTGTAATTCCTTTTCCTCTAAAATCTTTAAGTGTACCTATTATTGTTATATAAGCTATTTTAGTATCACTATTAATGTAACCAGAAACCAGACTAATAATTCTATTGTTTTCATCCATACGCATACACATCTCAGAATTATGATAGATTTTCTCTGCATATTGATCTATATTGACTCTCGAGCTTAAACTAATTGGTAAATCATTATCAATTTCATTTAAAAAACAAACAAGTTTCTTTATTTTTAGTGAATCGTCTTGAATATTTCTAATAAAATCAAAGAACAAAGGAGTTCCTCCAGTGTGAATAAATAGAATATTTTTATTTTCAATATTATTTTCCACTAGATAATTCTTCATTCCAACAAAAGCTTTACCTGTATACGTAGGATCCATTGGAATTCCATTTTCTTTATACATATTAATTATTTCTTTAGTGATTTCATCGTTATATTGACCATAACCCCCACAAAGATAATTATCATCGAACACAATATCATTTGAATAATCATTATCACACGTATTAAAGTATTGATTTAAAAAAGTATTTAATTTAAATATTTGATTATTTAGATTTCTTGCAATAGATATACCTACAATTTTATACTTTTTATTATGATTAATATTTCCTGCAATCAATCCTGACTGTGTCATACCAGTTCCTGACGCAAAAAAGATATAATCAAAAGCCATATTCATAGTTTTCTCTTGTTCAATTATTTCATCTATAACCTTATAATAAGCACCAACAGGTACCTTTTCATTACCCTTACCGTATTTATCCCCATTTATATAATATGGATTATAACCTTTTGACGTTAAGCCTGTTATTAATTTATCCACAGTATCAGTAACATCATTTTTACTACAAAATACATAATGTGCATCAGTTTGTTTGACTAAAAAACTATTAAAAGTATCAATTCTATCTCCGTTATCATCACTTGGTGAAACGATATAGCACGGAATTTTATTTTTATATGCTAGATATGAAATTACTCTACATAAATTAGACCTGCTATTACCATAAGCTATTATTAAGTCTTTATTTTTATCCTTCATATCTTCAAAGAATTCGCAAGCAATTCTATATTTATTACCTCCAAATGATTCTCCTAATAAATCATCTCTTTTAATATAAACATTATTATCATTAATGCTTCTAATCTTTTGAATTGGTGTTTTATCCATTTTTTCCACATCCTAATATTAGGTTACAAATTCTATCCACATCATCTAATGATAAGTCAGCATATAATGGTAAAGTTAATACCCTTTTACTTAGTCGTAATGCTATTGGTGTTTTATTTACATCATATTTCCCATGGAAACATTCAAAAGTATTAGTAAGAGGGTAGAAATATTTTCTTGCACCAATTCCTTCTTTTGCTAATACATCAAACACTTCATTTCTTGTTGCACCAAATACTTTTTCATCAAAGAATACTGGAAAATATGCATAGTTAGGAACAACATCATCTTGAATAGGATTAGTTTGAATACCTTCTACATTACCTAAATGAGACATATATCTCTCTACTATTGCTTTTCTTTTCAAGATTTCATTATCTACATGTCTTAAATTACAAATTCCCATAGCAGCACAAAATTCATTCATTTTAGCATTGGCACCAATACCATCAACATCTTCAGGACCTCTAATACCAAAGTTCTTTAATTGATATAATTTTTTACCAAATTCTTGATCATGAAAACATGCACAACCGCCTTCAATAGTATTAAATACTTTCGTAGCATGAAAACTAAAACAAGAAACATCACCATAGCTACCAATACCTTTACCTTTGTATTTAACCCCAAAAGTATGAGCTGCATCATAGATTACTTTTAATCCATACTTTTTAGCAATTCTATCTATTTCATCAATATTACAAACGTTACCATAAACATGCACAGGCATAATTGCACATGTTCTATCTGTAATTAAATCTTCAATCTTTGTAACATCCATTGTAAATGTTATAGGATCAATATCACAAAACACTGGTTCTAATCCATTTCTAACAATTGCATGTGTTGTTGAAGCAAAAGTAAAAGGAGTAGTTATAACTTCTCCTTTTAAATTTAATGCTTGTAATGATAATTCTAATGCCATATGTCCATTCGTAAACATATCCATGTATTCTAAATCCAAATACTCTTTTAGTTGTTTTTCTAATTCCTTATGTTTAGGTCCCATGTTTGTTAGCCAATGGCTGTCCCACATTTCTTTTATCTCTTTTACATATTCATCAAAGTCAGGCATTGACGAACGAGTAACTAATATATTATTTGACATAGTAATATCCTCCTTCAACTTTTGCGCAAATAAAAAAATGTCATTACGACATCAAAAATCATCTTTTTCTTTTAATCATATTTATTAATTCAAAATAAACATCAAATTTACAAATTCTTGATCCCAATATGTAAATTAGAGCTCCCGATATTATTTGTATGGCAATAATAGTAATATTTCCTATAGGAAGATACTGAATTTGCCAAATACATATAGCCATAAATAATGCTAATAAAAAATATGGTACTAAATCTTCAAGTTGCTCTTTAAAACTATAATTTAACAATTTGCTATTTGGAAATGCATTAATGATAGCACTGAGAGGCGCAGTTATTAAATAACCAATAGCCATAATATGTACCCCAAAAGGTAAGGTTATCAAAATTGAAATAATACCAATAATTTTTTTAAAAATTTCTAGCTTGAGAAAAATATCACTTCTCCCCATTGCTTTTATTGCATTTAAATTAGCTGTGTGAATGGGCCAAAAAGCATAATTTAAACAAAACACTCTTAAAAAGAACACAGATGCCATCCACTTTTCGGTCAATAATAATTCAACTAATGGCCTAGCACAAGTAAATAAACCAAGCATTAATGGCCACATTATGAAACTGCTCATCTTTATTGACTTTCTAGTCATATTTTTTACTACAGTTACATCATCTTGAGCGGAAGCCATAACAGGTAGCAAAACACTGTCTATAGATGTATTTATATTTGTCACTATCAAAGTTGGAAATTGCTGCCCTTTATTGTAAAATGCCAGATCAGATGATGAATAAACTTTTCCTATTATTAGGTTTCTTAAATTATTATATCCAACATCTAGTAATGATGAAATCAATAATTTCCAGCCATAAGAAAACAATCTTTTCAATCTTTGAAGTGAAAACTGTAGCTTAGGTCTCCACTTTACAGTTAACCATAATATTAATGTATCTATAGTTGCATTAGATAACTGTTGAGCAACTAATGCCCAACAACCATATCCTTTATAGGCCATTAATACACCAACAACTGCAGAAAAAAGTGTGCCTCCTAAAGTAGAATAAAAAAACCTTTTAAATAAAAGATGCTTTGAAACATAAGCTTGTTGTACACCCTTTACACCCGAAATAATCAATGTAAGGCTTATTACTCTAGTTAACGGAACTAATGAATTATCGTTATAAAAATCGCCAATAAAAGGTGCACAAATAAACATTAATAAATAAAGTATTATACAAATAATAAAATTAAAATAAAAAACGGTCGAGAAATCAAGATCATCAGCGTTCTTTTTTTGTATAAGTGCATTGGCCATACCACTATCTACGAAAACTTGTAATATTGTTGTGAAAACGGTGATTAATGCAATTGTTCCGTATTGTTCTGGTAATAATAATCTAGCCAGAATTATAGAAACAATAAAACTTACAATTTGCGCTGCACTACGTTCAGTAAAACGCCAAATCATGTTAGTTATAGTCTTATTTTTTATATCCATTTTGTTCCTCCATTTCATCTTATTTATACTTCTGTAAGTGTCAATCTATCTTTTCAATTTTAAATTATAGTTTTCTTTTTATCATTAAATAGACTTAATAATTTCGATGAGTAACTTTCCATAAAATGCTTACAGTCCTAGGAGAAAATCTTCCCAATATACACAATATTCTTTTTTTCTTTGAAAGTAGTTTAAGCATATCTCTATCAATCCCTTTTTTGTCTATCTTATAATCATTCATAGATTTTTTTAATTCAAACCAGTCCTCAGCAATTTTTCTATCTAAATCATTTTTATAAATTTCCTTACAACACTCTTCCTTAAAAATAAGTTCAGCTTTTAAAATTTGCTTATTCTTTTTTATATTATTTTGTTTGTTTTGTTCAATTCGTTTTGTGTAACTTCCTTCTACGCCTTTATTATAACGGGACATAGGCTCATTGATAAAATAAATTTTCCCTCTATTTGCAACATACAATAAAATAGCTCTATCACCTGTCGGCATTATTTTAATATATTCTAAATTTGACTGACGATATTCCTTATATATATCAGTTCTAAACATATCTGATGATAAATGCATCAATCCAAAAACAGCATCCATCACTTGATTGGTAGGAATTATTCCTGTTTCTATATTGCAAAGAGGAAGAAACCATTTTTTGCCATTATCCAAGTCAAATGCCTCTGTTTTGTGACTACACATTATACAATCTTCATTATTCTCCATAACTTCAAATTGTTTTTGTAATTTATATTCATCTATCCAATAATCATCACCTTCACATAATGCTACATATTTTCCTTTGATTCTTGGAATAATAAAATTAGTATTAATATTTACCTTTTTTGAATATTGATTTTCAACTTGTAAAATAGGTTTTATAATTTTTGGATATTTTTTTGCATATTTTTCAATTATTTTTGCAGTGGAATCTGTAGAAGCATCATCATGCACAAGTACTTCAAAGCAAAAATTTGTATTTTGTGTAACAAAACTCTTTAGGGCTCTCTCAATATATTTTTCATGATTATAAGTAGTACATATCACAGAAACCATAATATTCTTATCCATATCGTTTAATCCTTTCAAAAATTAGTATTATTTTTAAATAAATATACATTTTAACTTTCATTAAATAATAAATTTTTTAACAATTCAAATGTATTATTTATTGATTTATTCTTAGCAGTATCAAGTCCACCTTGAATAATTGAAAGTCTCAACTGTTCATCTTCAAAAAGACGTACTATATTTTCGGTCATTTCAGTTACATCTTTAGTTGGGGATACTAATGCATTATACCCATTTATCGCATATTCTTTTGCGCCAAGATAATCTGTTATTACCAATGCCATTCCTGTTGCCATAGCTTCTAAACCGGGTAATCCATATCCTTCTTCAATTGATGTACACATAAAGACTTGATTTCTATTATTTATTTCAGCAACCTCTTCAGCTGAAATATTAAAATGATACGTACAATATTCAGGTAATTCAAAAGTTATTTTTTCAGAAGAAATAATTTCCACTTTCAAATCGGAATATTTATCATGTAATCGTTTAATTACTTCAAATGCATATTGTCCACCTTTACAAACATCTTTTCTATATTGAAAGACGACAGAGTGTTTCTCTCTGGCGATACCTTTGTTATAAAATACATTCGTATCTATCCCATTTGATATAAGGTAGCATTTTTTTTCACTTTGTTGTTCAACGATCTCCTTCAACCAATTTGACACAGCAATATTGGTCATTCCTAATCTATATGTTTCATAAACTTCTTCATTAGAATTATTCCAATTCTCAAAGCCTTGAATAAAATAAAACTTTTTCCCTTTTGACTGAGGTAATTTATTTACAAATGTTGCCGTATTAATTGCTGTCGCTATAACAATATCTCCATCGTCAATAGTATCATTTTGCTTAATTACATTAACTTGAACTCGTTTATCAAGATTAAACCATGCTCTCGGTCCAATACTTTCACCATAAAATTTCACCATAATCAATCTAATGGGTTCAATAATATGATATTTTTTAAAAATAGGACCAGGGAAAAAATACAAAGAAACTATATGTCCTTCATTTACCAATCTATTGCAATATTCATATATTACTTTATGACCACCTGAGGGTGATCTAACTATTTCTGGCATTATAATACTAATTTTCATCCTTAACCTCCGATAAAGTTTTCATATATTTATTAATCCATTCAAGATACATAAATTTGTTATTTTCTGTGGGCTCTAACATCATACCTTCAGCCCATTCATTCCAAGCATTTATAAATATGTATTGATCTTTCATCTTTGATGCATATTTTTTAAAAGAATCTTCATCTGGTTCAGTTATTATATAACCTCTTTTTCCATGCCTCGGTGTATTATCCCAAGTAAAAAAAACACCATGTGATAAATATCGATTTCCAATTGATACATCATAATATTTTGTCATTAAATTAAATAATTTATTTCCTGAAATCTTGGCAACCCATTTATCAGGAAAATCAAAAGTAGTGTTTTTCAATATTTTTTGCTTCAATCTGTAAAAAGGATTCTTTTTCATATATAATCGTACACTCATATTTGGTTCCCTTAAATAAATCATTTCTGATTGCGGTGTTAATAAATCAATAAAATGAGAAATATCCCCTTTTGAAAGATCCCCCATATAAGTTTCTACGATATAGAGCCCATCAAATCCATTTTCTTTACATCTTCTATCAAAATAATCAAACATTTCCTTTTTGTTTGGTATTTCTGCCATATATATCATAAACATTGGTTTATTTTTACACTTTTCATATCTATCATCTTTAAAAAAAGGTAATAGATAATCGAAATGTTTTTCCCACGATGTTTCATCTCCATATGTTTGTTCGATTAAAACTTCTCTATTGTCACTGTGTCCTTTAAGCCATGTATGATTAGCCCAACAAAAGAAAAACTTTTGGTTAATATCTTTCCAGTTCAAAATATTTTCTGCTGGTTTTTCCATTATTAATTTTCCTTCAAAATAATAATGATAATAAACAAATCCATCCACACCATATTTGTTAGCAATATTTGTTTGCCATTCAACAGTTTTTTTATCTAACAAATTGTAATAATTCTTCTCTAATGGTATTTGAGGTTGAATATGATTATCAAATAATTTTTGTGCGGATTTCACATTTGTCCATTCAGTAAAACCCTTTCCCCACCATAAATTATTCTCTTCAATTTCATGAAATTGTGGGAGATATATTGCAAATTTTTTCATATAGATTTATTCCTCCAATTTTATTATATTATGCTGCAGTAACGTAAAATATAAATCATAGTAAACATAGGTATAACCATAATAATAATTACTGAATTATAAAAAAACTTTTTATTAACTTTCATTTCATATAATCTATGACTTAGTTTGTATTTCATTAAATATTGAATATACAAAAATAATTGAAAAACAAAGAAATAGTTTGTGGCCCTTACAACTGCATTGTCATTTATTAGAACTGCAATTATACCTCCAATAAGTAATAATAAAAATTCATATGTATAATTATCTTCTTCATTCCAATATAGATAAAGCAAATATATATTTTGAATTAAAAAAAGAAGAATAGATTTTTTAATTCCCCCTGCGAAAGAAACATCGGATAAATAAACATTTGCAGCAGAATATCCTTTAGTAATGGTGTTAAATAATGTACCAAAAAAACTAGTAAAATATATATCAACACGCATTAAACTAAGTAATATTAATAAAACAAAAAACAATAAAAATATATTTCTATATACTTTTCTATATTTATTTTTAAATCTAAATCTTCTTAATAAAATTATTGGAATTATAACTAGTGAAAAATTATGAAATGCTAATGCAGCAATAAAAGCAATAACTTCATATAGATATTTTTTTTCTAAATCAAACGAATAAACTAATAAAAATAGTGCAAATGATAATCCGCCTCTCATTACAACGTAAGAATATAGAAAACCAAAATTTGCAAAATAAATAAATAAACCAGAAAGCATCAATGACGCTTTTGTATGGTTTGTAAATTTAATATTTATTATTTTATTTATTGAATACACTGAAATAGAATTAAATAAAAATGCCACTAGAAATAAAAACTGACTAAAATTCAATCCAAATTTATTACATAACCAGCAAAAATTAATATACCAATTTTCTATCCACGGATAATAATCCCTTCCAAATCCATATTTTAACTGACTAATATTTGCGGATTTAATGTAGTAGTTTAAGTATTCAGTTGTATCGGCAGAATCCATAGACCGTATTGAACAAACATATGAAAATAGGATAATAATTGTAATATATCCTAAAGTTCTTAATGTTTTATTGCCACGAATAATAAATATAATAGAAAAAATAAATAAAAGTACAAATAATCCTTGTTCTACGATAGTCATAAAATCACCTCCATAGTATACAAACTTATCGTAATTACTTATAAAAAGTTAATAATGTGTCAATCTTTTACAAAAATTTGCATACCAAATAAAATAAAGATGGAGATAGTCTTAAAAAAGACGAGCATATTGTCAATATAATTCCATTTTTATTAATCAACATTTTTGCATAGTTTTTAACTCTGTATTGTTTACAAAATTCTATATATAAATCCTTTTGGCGGTGTTTTGCAAACTGCATTGCAATAGAAAAATAAGTTCTTGCAATCATATAATTGTTAAATTCATTAGATACAGTTTTGAAATTACTTTCTATATACTTTGATGCTCTCTGAATAGAAATTGCTGTATCCACAAAACTCCAATTCAAATTATGCATAACAGAGCATTCATTTTGAAAGTACCAGTATAATGGACTATTGACAAATATTCCATTTTTAATATGACATACATATTTCCAAAAAAACAGATTATCCTCACCATATTTAATATCTGTATCAAATCTAATGCCATTATTTTTTATCAATTCTTTTTTATATAAAAAATTAAAAAAAGAATTTGGCTTTGGTTTATACATAAATGAATGAACTATATCCGTTTGATTCAATTTATTATAAGATACTTTTTCCTTTAAATTTAAATCTTCTTTATTTATAGACCAAAATCCAAATGCTGTATCAACATTATTGTTTTCCACAGCTTCAACTAATATTTTAATACAATTTGGTCCGAATTGATCATCCGCATCAAGAAATAAAATATAATCACCAGTAGCATTGTCTAATCCAACATTTCTAGCAGAACTTACGCCACCATTTTCTTTTGTGATTAATTTAACTTTATTATTGTTTTTCTTATATTTGTTTATCAACTCCATTGTCTTATCTAATGAACCATCATTAATGCACAAAACTTCAACATTTTGATATTCTTGAACAAATATAGAGTCCAAAGCATTTATAATAAACTTTTCCACATTATAGCAAGGGATAATAATTGAAACCAATTTTTTATTCATAATTAAAACAACCTTTCATCATAGTTTATCAATTAAATGTATAAGATAGAGAATAATGAAAATCATTATTTTGTTTTACGCAAATAACGTTTATTTAAACCTTTTACAATGCTTGATGGCATTAAATACATTACCATTTGTCCAACAAAAACATATGCCATATCCGAGACACCAATATAACCTTTTTTGTGAAAACTATACATAACTTGAATATATTCTTTGCAGTTTATCCAATTTTTTCTTCTTTGTAAGTTTTCGTCATTTGTTCTGTAATATAACAGGGCTTCTTCTAAATTAGCTAAAATGACTTTTTTATTAGCAGCTGTAACAAAGAGGCCTAAATCTTCTTTTCTTCCTAAAATAGGATATCCACCTAACTGTTCAATAACAGATTTTCTAAACATTACTGTTGGATGATTAAATGGTGATCTTCTTTTTGCGAATTTCCTTATTCCCTCCAAAGTTGTAGGTACTTTTCTCATTGAAACTATGTTTTCTGTTTTTCCGATGAATTCATATATCTGAGTACCTAATATTCCAGTTTGCGGATTTTCAATATAGTACTCTAATTGCTTTTCACATCTATCAAGTAAAGATATATCATCAGAATCCATACGTGCAATTAGCTCATTTCTACAATGTTTTAATCCCTCGTTTAGTGCATTACCTAAACCTCTATTTCTTTCAAGTCTAATTATAGTAAACAAATCTGAGTCATCTTCATATTTAGTAATTACCTTATTTACCTCATCTGGAATTGGGCCATCAATAACCATAACAATTTGTTCAGGTGGTATCGATTGTTTTGTCATACTATCAACCGCCATTCCTAGAAAATCTGGATTATCATTTTTATACACCGACATTAAAACGCTATATTTCTTAGATACATCCGTATAAGAATATTCGATGAGTTTCTCAGTTTCCTCTGTTTGTATAATAGATTGTTTCATATCAACTACTCTGTAATCAATTAAGTCATATAAACTCATATCCATATCGTAATATGAGTCACCAAATGCCTTAGAAGCTAAACTACCAATCTTACCAGGTAAATTTTCTAATAGCTTTATCGGTAGCGATGTACCAGGTAACATAATAATTTTGTGTCCTTTTACATTTGCTATCATTTGTACCATATCCGAAGTATTTGTATATTCATCATTTTGAGGAAAGAATACACCTGCTTCTTCATTATCAATCATCAACTTGATGAATTCACATAAGTTATCAATATGGAGCATTGATCTTTTATTATCTACAATTGGAAATACTGGCAACTTAGTTGCTAGTTTTGCTAATTGTGGATAATTACCTTTAGATCCTTTTCCATAAATCATTGGTGGTCTTACGACTACAACTTTGAATGATTCATCATTCATTTCTTGTAATTTTAAATCAGCTTGTAATTTACTATCACCATAGAAGTTTTCTGCTTTAGGTTGAGTATCTTTAGTGATATGAGTTGTCTCACAACCACTATAGACAATCATTGAAGACATAAAGATAAATTGTTTTACTTTAGCTTCTTTTGCAATATTCGCAACTTCTAAAGTTAATTCAGTATTTACTTTGTAATATTTTTGTTTTACTTCTTCAGATACATTGCCCACATCTGCATGAGCTATCCCTGCAACATGAAATACTGTATCGTATTTAGAAAAGTCATATTCTTTCCAATTAGGATCCAACATATCAAGTGTATCTACTTCGTACTCATTATTTGAATTGTTTAACCATTTCTCTACTGATTCACCAATATAACTATTAGCACCAGTTATTAATATTTTCTTTAATGGAAGATGATTATCCTTTTTTGTTGGTTTAAGTTCTTCTTCATTAATAAAGTTATCTTGCAACTGTACTTTTCTTTTTATATTTGTATATGCTGTATAACCTGCATATGTTAAAGCAGCCAAACTAAAAAGAAGTCCCTTATGAGATTTCTTATCTTTATGTTTATCTTTATTCTTAATATGTTTAAAAACAAGACCTAAACCAGTAAGTCCAACTGCTCCAGCAGTACCTACCACTGCAGCACCAATCTTAGCTTCTTTATCTATCTTTTCAGGATCTACTATTTGTGTATCAACTGTTTCTTTTAGCTCTCCAGTTCCACCTTCTACTACACCATCATGTAATAATACTGATCCTATTGTTGCTAAGAAACATTTGATATCCATTTTCAGTGACATATCATTGACATAATCACCATCGAACTTAGCTTTAACATCTATCTCTAATTCATCTCTACCATTAATTTGTGCCCAACCAGTTAATCCTGGTGTTACGTCATTAGCATGATATTTATCTCTCTCTGCTATAAGATCATCTTGATTCCATAATGCAGGACGAGGTCCGATAACGGACATCTTCCCTGTAAAGATATTAAAGATTTGTGGTAATTCATCTAAAGAAGTCTTTCTTAGAAATTTACCTGTTTTAGTAATAAATTGATCTGGATCTTTTAACATATGAGTAGGCATATCACTAGGTGTATCTGTTCTCATAGTTCTAAATTTATAGATTTCAAATAATTCTTTATCTTTTCCCACACGTTTTTGTTTGAATAGTACAGGTCCAGGTGAATCTAGTTTAATAGCTAATGCTAATAAACCAAGTACCGGACTTAGCACTACAATAGCACCACCACTTAAAACAACATCAATTGTTCTTTTAAGTGGAAGATACTTCTTTTGGTTATCTGTTAACATATTTTCCCTCCCAATTTTATTTCAAATTAAAAAGATGGTTAAATTTGCGTTCCATCTTTAAGAATTGTTTCTTGTTCAATTTCTTTATTCATCGTAATTAAACAATGACTACCTATACTTACATGTTTATTAATTTTTGTGTTTGGCCGGATAATTGTTCCGGTATTCACAAGAACATTTTCATCAATATGAACATCATGATTGATTACTACATGAGATGCTATAATGCATCCTTGACCTATCAATGTATTTGCTTCTATTACAGAGTAGGGGAATAGAACACTCCCTTCACCAATAGATGCATACTTTGATACAACACTTGAAGAGTGTTGTAGTATAGGCAACGAATAGCCAATTTCTTTGGCTTGTAAAAGCAGTTTACTTCTTGTTTTGTTGTTTCCTATTGCAATATGAATATGTGTATATTCAGGATAATAAGAACTCATTTCATCAATACTACCGATTACTTCACAATCATTGATTGTTTCATTAATACAGTTATCATCAAGAAAAGAAATCTTATCAAAGATATTCATATCTCTAGCAATATCTAGACAGCATCTTCCATGTCCGCCTGCTCCTACTATTAATAAATTCACTTCTTCACTCTCCCTCAAAAAAAACTTGGCTCTCCACCGAATTGTTTCTTATAGTCTTCTTGCCAATCTTCATCGATTTCATTTGATTTAAAGTTAATGATAATTTGATTATTAAGAGCTTTAATAGATGTAATAAAGTAGTTGGTAGGTAATTGTTGATAAGCATCTTTACCATTTGCGTATTGGTATTGTTTATCATGAATAACACAGATTACTTCAGATTTTATTTTTTCTAATATTTTAGTCATGCTTTACTCCTCCTTTTTTTGAACATAAAAAAAACAGGTTCATCGCCTGTTTAAGCCATATTTACGGGCTAGAGGATACAGTTCCCCCTTACCCCAAATAATCTAGACTTTATGTTCAGAACTAAGGTGTTATCAAGTTAACCTGAGTAACACTTAATCCTTGCTTTTAAGTTCAACTCCTAGAATGATCTTTCTATCAAAGAAAGGTAAATCTAGTTGTGCTGTACAATGATGTTTCATGACTCTGACAATATGATCTTGATAATGCAGTAGGGGACCTTCTGTTATAATCGTCTTACCATCTTCTTGGTAACCAACAGATACTCTAGCGACATTATCCTTATCTAATACATTATTAAAGAACTCTATTTCTTTTTCTCTTAAAGCAGATACTTCAGCATTTTCTAATTGCTTAATCAGTCCATCATTTTTGTCTTTCATAGATAATAAAAGATCATTAAAATCACTTTGTTTTAAATCTGACTTTACAAAGATATAGTTATCAAACATATCCTTAGTAGTCTTTTTCTTTGCTTGCCTATGAAATACTTCAGTTTTAGGAATAAAGGCAGTAAGTTCTTTTCTTTGATTTAAATTAGTAAGTATTTTATTAGTTTTATTACTGAATACATATAAGACATACCAGTTCATCTTAAAAATCTATTGCAACAAGTAGTTTACCAGTAAGAATTTCAGTATCTAATGTTGCATATCTTCTATATTTATCAACTTTTTTGATCATATCTTCTAAACCTACTAAAGGACCATCAGTGGGAACGAATCTTCGATCCACTATAACTCCTTTTGTATGTTTGATCGTATCAGTATTATCTAATAACTTTTCTAGTAAAGACTGCTCTTCACTAGTTAATGGATATGTATCTTTATACTCAAGTAAATCCACTAATCCATTAATCGTTTTAAAATACTCTTTAAATTGTTCATCAAAAGCTTCTTGATCAAGATCACTCTTGATAAATACATAGTCAGGATATATTTCCTTAACTATAAACTCAGCTGTTTCCCCTCTACCAAAACATCTTTCACTTTTCGGTATAAAGGCATTCATGTTCACTTGTTTGTTTAAAGTACTAACAAGTTTTTTAGTTCTACCAGTTTTGCATCTGGCTATGTACCAATACATCGTTACCTCCAACCCTTCCATTTTCGCAGAACACTATATTCTACGAACCGAATTATATCATAAATTGTTGTTGTTTCAAATAAAAAAGCGACGAATTGACAGTAATTATCAGGTATTTGAGCTATTAAGATAATAGTCTGTTTTATTTGATGATTTTAACAGTAAATAACTAATGTTTTTATAGTTCGATGTGTTTAAAAAACAAATTAATAATGAAAAAATATTTGAAAATCGTTAGATAAAATTAATCAATTCTTATTTTCATCATAATAAATTTATTTGTGCTAATCATTTTATCCAAAATTAACGATAAATGAAATATTTATTCTTTTTGAGATAGCAATAATAAATTGATATTCTGTTAAGATTCTGATTTTTTCGTAGAATATAGTGTTCTGCGAAAAATAAAAAAAAGCGCTTATTTATAGTAATTCACTATAATTGAGCGCTTTTTCTATATGTATATTTTCCTGTTTATTCAAGGACGTTTATAAATCACAAATTCCTTTATTTTCTCCATAAACACTATACCAGTCTTGATTAAAATCATCTACAGCTTTTTCAATATTTGGATTATTAAAAATCGCTTTTAGAACACTGACTGGTGCTGTAATTGCTTGGGCTCCACTATTAAAAGAATCTCTTACTTGCTGGACACCTTTGAAACTGGCTGCTAAAATCTTACAATCATAATCATCCATCACGATTCGATTTGACAACTCATTGATTAATTCAAACGGATCACTACCAAGGTTCCCAATTCGATTAACATATGGAGCAATATAATCAGCTCCGGCTGCCAATGCCATATATGCCTGCATCAGGTCGTAAACAGCAGTTGCTGTAACATTGATGCCTTCTGCTTTTAAAATCTTGATAGCTTTGATTCCTTCATATGATACAGGAATCTTCACATAAACTCGATTATCAATTTCCTTTAAAATTCGATGTGCTTCATTAACCATCTCATCACAATTTTTAGAAATCACTTGAACATGTAAGCTTCTATCTTTTCCAATAATATCTCTTACTTTTCTCATGTGATCAAAGAAGTTTTCTGGTGCAGTTGCTTTTACAATAGAAGGGTTGCTTGTCACTCCTACGATTGGCATATGATCTATAGCATCTTTAATTTCCTCTAAATTCACAGTATCAATAATAAATTCCATTTTTATTCCCCTTTTATAATGTTTGTTCTGTTCTTTCAATTATATCATCTTGAGTTGCTCTTGATAAGACATTAAAGAATGCCGAATACCCTGCAACCCTAACAATCAAATCACGATGCTTTTCTGGATTCTTTTGAGCATCAATCAATGTTTCTCTAGAAACTACGTTATATTGCACATGATAGCCATGTAATCGATTAAAGAAAGTTTTAATTATCATTTCTAATTTCTCTTTATTTTCTTCTGTCGCTAACATTTGTGGTGTTACTTTTTGATTTAATAAAACACCACCGGTAATTTCATGTGTTGGTAATTTTGAAACTGTTTTGAATACCGCTGTAGGTCCATTTTTATCCATTGCATGAGCTGGAGAACAACCTTCAGCAAGTGGAGTATGGGCTTTACGACCATCTGGGGTTGCCATTGTCCCATATCCTTGTCCAACATTAGCAGAAATTGAGGAAGTACCTGCATAGCGAATCCCTCCAACAGGTCCTCTTTGATATCGAGTACTTGGATATTTTTTGATTTCATTAATATATGAATCATATGCCTCTACAACCAATTGATCAACATAATCATCATCATTCCCATATTTAGGAGCTTCATTAATTAACATACTTTGAATTTTTTGATTTTCTTCACTCATAAAATCATCTTGTAAAGCATCCCATAATTGTTGCGGTGTAATCTTTTTTTCCTCAAAAACTAGTTTTTTTATTGCTGCCAAACTATCTGCCATATTAGCAATTCCAATTTGTAATCCAGAAATGAAATCATAGACTGCTCCGCCTTCTTTAATTGTCTTCCCTCTACCAATACAATCTTGAGTCAAGGTTGAACATAAAATATCTGGAACATCACGCTCTGAAGCAAGATCGACTGCATTTTCTACAATTACAGATAATCGGGTAATTTCTCTAATTGACTTATCCCAGGCATCTTGCAACTCTTCAAAAGACTTCATATCTCTAAAATAGCCGTAACCCTTTACAAATCGTTTACCAGAAGTTACATCTACTCCATCATTCATCACTGCTAATAAAATTCTTGGGAAATTTTGATATGACATTCCTGTACAACGATATCCCCATTTCCCAGGAACAGCTGTTTCAACACAACCAATTGCTGAATAATTATAAGCATCTTCCTCTTTTACTCCCAGATCAATAAACGAAGGAATAATAATTTCATCATTATTAAATGCCGGCATTCCTGTTCCTAACTTCATAACTTCGATACATTCATCTAAAAATTCTTTATTTAAACCATTATAATATCTAACAGTCAAATTAGGCTGTGGCAATCTTGTTTGAGCAACAGATTTCAAAACTAAAAACGAAAGTTTGTTCACTGCATCTTTTTTATCAGGAGTTTGTCCACCAATAGTTACATTTTGGTACATTGGACTACCAGCACTGCTAAATGTGTGAGCCTGGCTTCTGACCTTATTAATAGTTAATGTTTTGATCCATAAATTTGTTAGCAACTCAACAGCTTCCTCATCCGTGATTACGCCTTTTTCTAGATCCGCTTTCAAATATGGATACATATATTGATCGAAACGTCCATATGATAATGAATGTCCATTAGATTCAATTTGCAAAATCAATTGAATAAACCAAACTGATTGAATCGCTTCTTTAAAAGATGAAGCTGGTTCATAAGGCACTTTAGAACAAATATTACTAATTTCTAATAACTCATCCTTTCTATGACTTTGAGCATTTTCAGCCATTTCTTGAGCAAGAAGACTAAACCTATCAGCATAAGTTTTAACTGCTTCAATTACAATCAATACAGCTTTATAAAAAACATATTTATCAATATTTTCCGGAACACATAGATCCAACTCTGCTTTTAATTGTCGCACTCTTTTTTCATAACCAACTAATCCTATTTTTAGTAACTGTTCATAATCAACCGCAAGATGTGCATCTCCAGAATTTAATTTTCCTTCCATTCCAAAGAAACCAGTTTCCATAAAAACATTTACTTCTTCAGGTAGTAAAGCTTCCCCCTTAGCTCTTAAATTATTATTCTCCCAAAATGGTGCAATTGAACGTAAAGCTGCTTTTGTTTCTTCAGTAATATAAAAAACATCACCATCTCTTTTTTCAAATTTGTCCAATTCATCAATAACAAATTCTAACGTATATTCGGGAAAAATTGGAGCATCTTTATTTGAAGCAGCCTGATTCCCAACTATTAAAGTTTCATCTTCAATATAAATTGACATTTTCTCTAAAATATTTTTTAACATTAGTGCCCGTTTCATAACCGGTGGCTGATTTTGATATAATCTATAAGATTCTGTAGCTAATAATGCTCTCTCTGCACAAATATACGGTTTTTTATCTAAAACCTTTTCTCTAAAATCATTCATTCTAGGTGTTAAATCACCAAAATGTTCAATGTTTTTCATATTTTTCCTCCAAAGTTACTAAAATAAATTATTAAGTTTCGTTCATAACATAAATACACTTCATTTACACCTATATATTAACATATACGAACAATAAGTCAATATTTTTATTTCAAAAGCAGTATATATTAGTTTCAAATGAAATATAAACATTTACAATTTGCAATCAACATGATATTATAAATAATGAAAAGATAAGGAGATATTCATAATGGAAAATAAGGGGATAATTTTTAATATTCAAAAATTTAGTATTCATGATGGTCCAGGAATTAGAACAACTATATTTTTTAAAGGCTGTCCATTAAGATGTAAGTGGTGTTCTAATCCTGAATCACAACTAAAAGCAGTTCAAATTTTGTGGGATCATAACAAATGTACGCATTGCATGACCTGTATCAATAATTGTCCTACAGGTGCGATTAAATTAATTGCAGATAAAATTATTATTGATCAAAATAAATGTAATGGATGTTTGAGATGTGTTAATAAATGTCCTCAAATTGCCCTAAAAAATGAAGGTGAGTATAAAACAATTGATGAAATTGTGACAACCTGTCTTCAAGATAAAGATTTTTATGAAGAATCTAATGGAGGTATTACTATTTCCGGTGGAGAAGGAATGTCACAACCAGCATTTTTATTTCACTTAGTTAATGAACTAAAAAAACATCAGCTTCATTTAGCAATTGAAACAACCGGATATATTGAACATGAGCTTTTTACTAAACTTGCTCCATTATTTGATCTGTTATTATTTGATGTTAAACATTATGATCGTGAGCAGCATTTTTTAGGTACAGGTGTTTATAATGATTTAATAATTAAAAATTTAAAGTGGGCATTACAAAACAAAATAGAAGTATTACCAAGAATTCCTGTTATTCCAGATTTTAATGATTCATTAAATGATGCCAAAGGACTAGCAAGACTCTTAAAAAATATCGGTGTTTTAAAAATTCAATTATTACCATTTCATCAATTTGGTGAAAAAAAATATGAAATGCTCAATCTAGAATATAGTTTAAAAAATAAAAAAGCCCTCCACAAAGAAGACTTAAAAGAATATCAAAATATTTTTATCAATGAAGACATCAAGTGTTTTTTCTAAAAAGCTTACTATAAAATAAGCTTTTTTAATTTTCTACTTTCTTAACTTCAATTCCATGATCTAATAAATAATTTTCGCATTCTATTGGAATATGAGTATCAGTTACAATACATGCGATTTCCGCAGTAGGAATCAAAGTTACAACCCCTTTTTGCAAAAACTTAAATGAATCTGTCACAATTATAACTTTATCAGCTTGTTTTGCCATATCTCTAACTGTTTCGCTACGCATATAATCATTCCCAGTAAAGCCTGAGGTTTCAGTAAAGCCATCAGTTCCAATAAAAAGTTTATCAACAAAAAAAGATTCAACACATTTTTTTGTGATCGGTCCTACCATTACTTGTGATTCATTTTGATATTCACCACCAAGTAAAATAATTCTAATTTTAGCAACTTTACGAATATAATCGGCGATAAAAGCAGAATTAGTAATAATCGTAACATCTTTTTTGGTCTGCGCAATTTCTAAAGCAACCAATGCGCAACAAGAACCTGACTCAATCATTACGGTTTCACCATCTTCTATTGATTCTACCGCTAATTTAGCAATTCTTTGCTTAATATCATAATGATAAGCTAAACGATTATTTATATCATCACTAGAATTTAAAGTTGCAAATCCATGCTCACGAACAATCAATCCACTATTTTCCAATTGAATTAAATCTTTTCTAATTGTTACTTGTGAAACACTGAGTAACTGAGAAAGTTTAGTTACTTCCATTTTCTTATTCTCTGTTATTAATTCTAGTATTTTTGTATGTCTTGCCAACATCTTAACCATCCTCATCACCGCTCTTTTCTTTTATTACCTTATCATATTAATATTTCAAATACAATAAAAACAACTTTCGTTTCAATCATATTATTCTCAAAACGAAAGTTATTATTTCTAATAATAGAACGAAATTTTTTTACCACGATATTCCCGACATGGTAAAAATTGATGTTTAACACCTAAAAGTTTATGTGCCTTTAACAATCTAGCATCTGATAGACAATGACCAATATACTCCTTAGTTAATGGATAACGATTATGACTAGGCAAAATTGTTTCAATTTGATTTTGATATGTATTTAATTTTTCTAAGCTATGAATATACAAATCTAAATTTCGATGCTCACCAAACATATAAATCGGTCCTAATTGTACAATATCACCAACAATTAATAATTTCTTCTGAATATCTAAAAATGCAATACTTCCATAAGTATGTCCAGGTATCTCAATTACCTCAAAACAGTAATCACCAATTTCAATCAAATCCTTTTCTTTTAAACAATTAATTTTTATTGTTGTTTTAATTAAACCCTTATCTCCCTGATGTACATAACATTCTTGAAAACTATCAAGTCCCCCACAATGATCTCCATCACCATGAGTTAACAGTACTTTAAGCGGAAAACTAGTAAGTTTCTGAACTTCATTAATTATCTTCGTCTCAGGAAAACCAGTATCAATCAATATCGCTTCATTTCTACCGATAATTAGAAATTCTCGTACCTGACCATCATCTAAAATATATAAATCTTTAGCATATTCAGTTACTTCCACAATTAATCACCTTCTTTTACTCATTATAAAAGGTTATTGACACAACAAGCAATAACCTTTTATATTATTTATTAAATTTGATCATCTGCCCTCTTTTTCAAAATTTCAAAACGTCGATCAACTTCATCTTGAGCAGCCTGAACAATTTTTGTATACTTTGGATCACTTAAATGTTTAGTTCGCTGCATCATTGCAAACCAATCAATTAATGGAATCTTTTTCTTTGCTTTCTGTGGATCATATGTAAGATTATACTTACCCTGCTCAATTTCAAACAAAGGAAAATAACAACTATTTACCCCTGCTTCAATTACACTTTTTTCTAAATTTGGCTGATCACCCCAATTTAACGGACAAGCAGATAAAGTTCTCAAATATGCTAACCCAAACTCTTTAGCATAAGCCTTAGCTTTAATCGCTTTTCTAACAAAATCTATTGGATTAGATTCAGCTACAGTAGCAATATATGGAATATTTGTTGCAGCCATGATTGCTGGCATATCTTTATTAAAAAATGATTTTCCAAACTGATCTTGACCAAGATGAGAAGTCGAACTTTTAGCCCCTAATGGTGTTGAATATGATAATTGATAACCTGTATTCATATAACCACCATTATCATATTCAAAAATAATCATGTGATGGTTTCTTAAAGCTGCACCTAGTGCACTTCCCATTCCAATATCCATTCCTCCATCACCACTAACCATGATAAAAGTAATTTCTCCTTCGGGATATTCATGTCGTTTTACTTTTTGGTTAAACGCTTCTACGATTCCTGAAAGTGTCGCTGCCCCATTTTGAAATAAATTATGAACATACGGTACTTTAAAAGAAGTTTTTGGATAGGAAGTTGTTACAACCATTCCGCAGCCTGTTTGAAATAATAAAACAACATTTCCACTGATTGCACTTAATAATAAATTGACATTGACGGGAATCCCACATCCTGGACAAGCACCATGACCCCCAGATAAACGTTGGGGCATCTTTGCAATTTGATTAAGCGTAAACGGCTTAACTTCCATTATTTGTTTTTCTTCATTATAAACACACTTGAAGTCATCAGGAGTTTCTTTGATTGGTTTAAAAAATTGAGTTATTGGTTGTTCAATTTTACCGGGATAAATATGTAAATAATCAAATAATTTTACATCTTTTTGAAATCCCATTAATAATAATGCTTTTGCATCATCTTTATAAAAATCACGGCCACCTAAGCCATAAATTCTCGTAATTACACGGGTAGTGATCCCTGCCTCCTGCATTGCCGCCTTTATTTCTAAAGACATATTTCCACCATTGGCACCATAACTATCCTGACGATCACAAACAATCACTGTTTTAGGCACTTTAAAATGCTTAATTAATTCCTTACTTGGAAATGGACGCAGTACATTGATTGTAACTACTCCAACTTTTTTATCATCTTTGCGTAATTCATCAACAGCTCGTTTTGCACTGCTAAATCCAGAACCTAGAACAAACATTAAGACATCACAATCTTCATTTTGATAACTTTCTACATACTGATAAGCCCGATTAGAAATTGTTTCATATTCCTTAAAAATAGCCGGAATAACCTCTCGAGCTTCCTCCATTGCAAGATGAAGCTGGTATTTATTATTCATTAAATCCGGTTCATTCATATAAGAGCCAACTGTGACTGGATGTTCAAAATCAAGAATTTGATATTCAGGCAGATATTTACCTACAAAATTTTGGACAACTTGATCATCTTCAAAGACTTGACATTTATTTTTTTGATGGCTAGTAAAAAAACCGTCAAACGCAATAACTACTGGTAATTTAACTTTTTCAGCAATTTTTAGAGCACAAATGTTCATATCATAAACTGCCTGGGGACTATGAGCAAATAAAATAATCCATCCAGTATTTAACATATACATGATATCGCTGTGATCACCCTTGATTGAAAGTGGACCAGAAACTGTTCGACAAGCTACATTCATTACCATCGGAAATCGTGTTCCAGATTGAACTGGAAACTGTTCTAATGCATATAACAAACCATTGGCACTAGTCGCATTGAAAACTCTTGCCCCAGCAACGCTTGCACCATAACAAATTCCAGCCGCACTATGCTCACCTTCAGCAGCAATTAAAGCAATCTCATGCTTACCCTCAGCTTTCATTAAATCTAAATTCTCAGCAATCTGCGTTGATGGTGTAATGGGATAGTATCCCATTACATGATAATTAATCTGTTTAGCGGCATAAGCTGCCAATTCATTCCCACTTTCAAATACCATCTTTTGTTTTTCCATCACTTTTTACCTCCGTTATTTTTTCTACCTCCAAAAACGAATCACTCGTTATCCACGAATTTGCTCCCACATCTTCATAATCCATATGCTCAACAATTAAATCTTTGTTACGAATAAACCATTTTAAATTTGAATGTTCGCGTTCGACTCCACTAACCAGTGCTTGAGTTGGACAAATTTCAACACACCGTAAACATCCTTTACAATGATGATAATCCAAACCTTTATTTACCATCATCTTACGTCCTTTATAAATACCCGGTTCAAACTGAAAAACCATATCCGGACAAGTAATATAACATTGTGCACATTGAATACATTTTTCTTGGAGAAACAATGGTATATAGCCTTCCCGTGATGCACTTAAATCATTCGAAATAGTACTTCCAAAACAAGGATTCACACCACCAAGTGGTGCATTTTGATAACCCCAGTCATTTTCTATTTCACGATAAGGAATGAACGGATACTTACCATCATCATTAAACGTTTTACTAACAACACCATTATAACCTTCAATTATCCCTTCTTTATTTTTTTGTAATAGCTGAGGATATTTTTTACCCAAAGTAGCTTCAATCAATTCTAAAACTGTCTCTAAAGGAATAAAGCCACTCGCTTTAGCTAGTGCCCCCAGCATGATCATATTGACTTTACATTTTATTTTCATTGCTAAATAAATTGCATCAATACAATATATCGTTCCAGCACATAATTTTAATTTATCTCTAATTACATCTGGTTGCTCACCGCTGTTAATGACAATACAACTATTTTCATCGACTCCTGCTGTTACTTGTAACTTTCCTATCATCGCTTCATGAAAAAGCCCAAGCAAATGGGGTCGCGTAACGGGAGTATTAACAGTAATTTCTTTATCTTCATCACAATAACGAATAAACGCCTTGACTGGAGAACCTCGTTTCTCTGAACCGTAGCTAGAAAAGCTTGAAGCATTAAATCCTAGATAAGCCGCACCTAATTCACCTAATAATTTTCCACATAAATTAGCCCCTAACCCACCAACACTTTCTAAACGAATTTCATAATACCCTTCTTCATTTACTTTACTTAATTCTATCTTGTTCACTTCTTATACCTCCTAATTGAATAATTCCCGCTTTTATCGTCATCATTCCAAAAAAATAAAAAGTCTATTACTAGACTTAATCTTTTGATTTAGCTATTTGAAACAAACACATGAGCCCCCACGATGACTCCTAATTCAAAAATTAAAAATGAATTAATCAATCCATACATTTATATTATCTCCAATACTATAGTTTATCGAAAAGATAATATTTTTAAACTAATTTAATTATTATTTCTAAATAAAAAAAACCAACTCTAAAATGCACTATATTGGTTATATTAAAACAATATAGTGCACTTCAATCACCAGACTCTATAAAATATATTTATTAATAAAATTTGCAATTCCATCATGATTATTATCATCAGTTATAAAATCAGCAACACTCTTAGTTTTTTCACTTCCATTAGCCATGACTACTCCAACTCCAGCATTTAAAGTCATATCATAATCATTATCAGCATCTCCAAAAGTACATAAATCTGTCATTTCAATTTTATGCATTGCCATAACTTCTTGTAATCCATGCGTTTTAGAAACCCGAGGATCCATATATTCATATAAAATACTTGCTGTTTTTAAAGAAGCTGATTTATAGTTTGGATTAGAAAAAGTTTTACTTTTTTCAATAACTTTATCCATATAATCAGGTGCACAAACAATGATTAATTTGGCCCGTGGCTCATTTAAAAAGACATCAAAATCTACAACTTTATATGGCACACGATCATCACGTGCTAAATCACGAATATAATCATCATCTTTAGGTGCATATAATGTCCCTTCATACGGAATAGCAAAATTAAGATCCATTCCTTCATGATGTTTAATAATATCTTTTATTAATTCACCATCCAGCGGATAACTTGATTTATCAATATTTAATTGATAATCATATATTTCAGCACCTCCAGTCCCAACGATTGCATCAACCAAGCCACTAATTCCCCATACAGTTAAAAGTGTTTTAACGCTATGAACATCACGCCCTGTTGATAAACCAAATAAAATTCCTTTTTCTCTAATTTTCTTAATTGCTTCAACTGTCGCAGGTGAAACAATACCATCTTGATTTAACAATGTTCCATCAACATCACACATTACTGCTTTTATATTTGTTAGTTTATTCATCACAATACCTCCACTTAGTAAAATTATATAACCTTTGATTTTTATAACAATATTCGTATTTTTTTTTAACAAAAACTTCTCAAAAATAAATAAGTTCCTATCAAATCAATGATAGAAACTTTTCACTATTACTTTAAATATTCAATTACATCTTTTAATGATGAGATGATCTTAGTTGCTTTACTTGCAAAATCAGCTTCTGGATACTTCATATCAGGAATACATAAGACATCGATCTTACCATCATAGGCTGCTAAGATTCCTGATTCACTATCTTCTAACACTAATGCTTCACTTGGTGCTACATTAAGTTTTTTACATGCTGTTAAAAAAATTTCAGGATTAGGTTTTCCATGAATCACTTCATCACCACAGATCGTATCATCAAAATATTGTTCAATTTGTGCATTCTTTAAAATAACATCGACACGTACCCGTGCACTGCTAGTTGCCACAATTGTTTTATAATTATTTGCCTTTAAATATTTTAATAATTCTAATAATCCCGCTTTAAGAGGAACCTCTTTTGCTAAACGTTCATCAAGCCTAATATGTACATCATCCCATACTTCAGTCATTGGAAAGGCAGTTCCAAAATGATCATAAAATACTTGACATATTCCCTGCTTATTTTTCCCCAAACATAAGCGATATACAGCTTCATCAAAAGAATATCCTAATTGTTCTAATTTACGACAATACTCTTCATAAGTAACTCGCTCACTATCGATCATCAAACCATCCATATCAAATATAACTGCTTTTTTCATTATCTTCTCCTTATATTTCTGCAACAAACTTTTTAATATCTGTCAAAGCCGCTCCAATTGCTGCTGTTTCTTTTAAACATTGACCTATTTTAATATCTGGAACAGTAAACTTTAATGGATCCAAATCACTAACTAATTTTGTTAATAGATCAAGATCTTCATTTTCAAACAATGAAGCTATTTTACCACCAATAATTACTGGTGCATCTAAAACCATGGTTAAATTATGAATTGCTAATGCTAGATAATGAAAATAATCATTCCATGATTGCATTGCAGTTTGGTCTTTTTGCCGTAATTGTTTATAAAATTCTTCTAATGTCATATTTGTATGATTTTTTAATAAAGCATCTTCATTACAATAAGCTTCAAAACACCCTTTTTTACCACAATAACACTGACGTCCGTTCTCTACTAATGTCATATGCTCAAATGTCGAACTGTAATTATTTCCCTGGAAAACCTTTCCAGCCATAAATACAGCACTACCTAGATTATGATTTAAAGATAGATAAATAGCATCGTTATTATCTTCACTGAAATTTAATTCAGCAAGTCCAGCAGCATGAGAATCATGAATCATTTTAACTGGTAAATCACTAGATTTTTCAAACTTTTCTAACGTTAATCCCTGATTATTTAAAATTGGACCATAAATAACCTTTTTTCCATCCTGAGATACGATCCCCTGAATAGCTATAGTGATCCCTAAAAAATTTTCTTTTTTAATTTGTAAACAATCGATAAATTCATTTAATGCCTGTCCATATTGTTTAAAATAACTTTCACTATTATCATAAACTAAAGCAACTGTTTGTTTACGAATCAGTTGAGCATACAAATCTAAAGCAACAAAAGTTATTCCTTCTTTTAAAATACTGACACCAATTGCAATTCTAGATTGTTCCTTAATAGAGATTGCTAACGGCTTACGTCCCCCCGTAGACTCATTAATATCTTCTTTTTTTATCAAATCAGCCTGTTCTAATTCCAAGAGATTACTAGAAACAGTGGGCAAAGATAATTTTAATCTTTCCGCAATTTCCTGTTTTGTAATTTGCTTAGCTTGATATATCAGCTGATATACAATCTTACGATTATACTTTTTAATACTATAATCAACCATAAATACCACCTTATCTAAAAAACCTTTATAAAAGTATAACAGTTATCTAAATATATCGCAATGAATATCCAAATATCCTTATTACTTACTTTGAAAATAAAATAAACCATGCTATAATATGAATAAAGAAGACAGTATAAAACCCACTAAGTGATAATCAATGAATGATTATCACTTTTTAAAAATCGAGGTCAATTAATGAAAGAGACATATAGTAAGAATTATTTTGAAAAATATGCTGCATTAACCCTAACAAAAGTATTAGATGTATCAGCTGATAATATTATTCAAGCTGATCGTCCTGACCTTCGCATTCCAAAACGTAATTTTGGAATTGAAGTAACTCAAGCATTAACTCCAGCTGAAGCAGTTGCTGACATAAAAAAACCTTTATATAGTACTTTAAAATTAAATCCTTTCGACCATGATGAAAAAAATTTAGAATTCGTAATCAATAAAATAGATAATGCTCTTGAGCGAAAAGAACAAAAGAGCAAAAACTATGAGATTTATTTAGATAATGGTTTATATATTTTTTCACACTGTCACAATCTCCCTGAACATATGCTCTATGACTTTCTTAATCAATTAAATCTAGCTAACAGTTTTTATCAGCATATCTTTGTTAATTGTGTCGATCATCTCTATTACTATCGATGCCAAGAACAAATAATAATTAAAGTTGATTATAGCTTTCAAGAATTATCAGCCATGAATCAACTTGCTATTGATTTTGAAAAGCATTGTCATAAAGAACGCAGAAAAATTGAACTTCCTAAATCAAATAATGATGCTTAAAAGAATTGATCCAGATAATCATATAGATCAATTCTTTTTTATTTAATGCATATGATTTGATAACTTAATAAGCTCGATCTATAATCCAGTTGTAGTAAGAAAATTAAAATATTTTGTAGATTTACAACAATAAAATTACATACTAATAATGAGGTAAATCATTTAAAACAAAATATTAACTATCATATATCAATTTTATAGAAAGAGGTATAAATATGTTAGAAAAAGGAACAGTAGTATATTTTTTGATGAATGGCTATGTGATGTCTGGAAAGGTTTTTGATATTAGTGGTAATAATGATAATTATGAATTTAGTATTGAAGGTTATGCTGGATGTGCTGGGCCTCACATAATTTCTTCAAGTCAAATACATTTGACTGTTTTTCTAAGTCAAGAAGAAGCTGAAAAATACAAAGATAATCCCCAAATGTATTTACCAGCATATTGTTAATCCATACAAAATTTTATAAAAAATCAGCACACGGTGAACTGCCAAAAAATCAAATAATTGGAAAATCGTTTTTTATGGTAAAGTATAGTTTTAAATTTAAGAATATCGCTTAAAAAGTAGTTCTAAATTATAATTATCATATTATTTAATATCTAAAATTTTTACTTTTTTCAAATTCATATTTTCTTATATTAAATATTTACTATGAAATCTAAATTCATGTATATTTAAAAGCAGGTATATCGAATAAGATACAGGCTCTATACTAAAACTGGAGGGGAAATATATCCTGCTCCAGTTTTCTTATATT
>OGZD01000819.1_pt1 | contig 29470 bp, 27 predicted proteins | sample 1576701 | NCBI WGS metagenome assembly OGZD01 (sample SAMEA3541487, study PRJEB24748) | human gut metagenome | biome: human gut; feature: human-associated habitat; material: faeces | place: China | collected 2012
GATGCGCACTCGCGCAAAGATGTAGATTGTCGCAAGCGGCCGCGCGAGGCGCGAGAATGTGCTAAGGCACATTCTTTTCATTTTGGGGCGATTGTAAGTAATTTGGCGGTGGAAAGACAGGCGCTTATGTGTTAAAATGGATAGCATGAAAATGGCATTGCCTGCCCATTATGCGTATCAATGATCGGGCGGGACAAAAAGGAGAAAGAAATGATTGAAGAATTAGTAAAGAGATACCCGGTTCTGGAATCCGTAAAGGGGCAGATCGAGGATGCATACAAGATCTTGGAGACATGCTATGAGGACGGAGGAAAGCTTCTGATCGCCGGAAACGGCGGAAGTGCCGCAGACTCTGACCATATCGTCGGGGAGCTGATGAAAGGTTTTGTAAAGCGTCGCCCGGTATCTGCGGAACTCGCCGAGGCGTTAAAGCAGACAGACCCGGAGAGAGGGGAAGAACTGGCGAAAAAGCTTCAGGGCGGGCTCCCGGCCATCGCCCTCACAAACCATGCGGCTCTCTCCTCAGCATTCGCAAACGATGTGGATGGAATGCTCTCTTACGCACAGCAGTTAAACGGCTACGGAAAAGCAGGGGATGTGTTCCTCGGAATCAGCACCTCCGGAAACTCTGAGAATGTGATGTATGCCGCTGTGACCGCAAAGGCAAAGGGACTTAAAGTTGTCGGTCTTACGGGAAAGACAGGCGGAAAGCTCGCAAAGCTCGCAGATGTCGCTATTATCGTGCCGGAGCAGGAGACCTATAAGATCCAGGAACTCCACCTGCCGATCTACCATGCGCTCTGCCTGATGCTGGAAGACAGATTTTATGCGGAATAGTACCGATATGATAATACATGTCTGCATGATGTTGAAAAATCCTATGAATGCCTGCGGACGATATCCGGATGTGCGAATGGGCAGACAGCAGGAATCATGCCGGAGAAGAACCGCAACCGGGGGAAAATTATGAAGAGACGGGAATGTGCCTCGTTAATTATTCTGGCATTGGCGGCGGTACCCGCACTGTTAGTTGCCATCGGACAGGTTTATGTGACAGGCGTAGACGGGATCAGGCTCAGAAGAACGGAGACCATCGACCTTCTGACGGAGATCGCGGTGCTGTTCTTTTTATATCTGTTCACGATCTGGAAAATTGAATCGAACCGGATCCGGACAGGTGCGGTACTTCTCATCACAGCCGGATTTCTCTGGATCCATCAGGCATTCACGGCGATGATCCTGTCAGGCGCGTATGTGCTGGTGCTTTTGATGCTCGGCGCACGGATCCGCAGAGGGATGGACCGTGAGCACAGATGGAGGGAGTACCATGTGATCACAGGGCTGGCGGACTTCCTTCTTGGAAGTGGATTTATGATATGCCTGTTCTGCCTGGGATCCCTGTTTTTCGGATGTGGGATCACAAGCTTCCGGTTTCTCACAGTGGTCATCGCCGGACTTCTGGCTGGGTACCGGATGATGGAATTGAGGGCGGCGGGAGATAGCGGAATGCCGTGGAAACGCGTGCCGCAGAGAACCAGGATCTCCCTGGAGATGTCCATCTGTATCGCGCTCATGTTCGCCATGATCCTTTTGCAGGCGGGACGAATGAATATCTGTGCCGACTACGATTCCCTCCATTACGGACTGCGGAATGAGTATGTTCTGGACAACGGCGGCGGAATCTATGAAAATCTCGGAATGGTCAATGTGGTGTACACCTATTCGAAAGGCCTTGAGACATTGCTTTTACCGATCTCCGGGCTGCCGTCCTACGGATTTTTCCTGAGCTTCCAGATTTGGATGACTGTCGGCACTCTGATCGCGGCGGGACAGATCGTGGAGCTGTTTGTCGGAAGAAGGTATGCGGTGAGATGCATGACACTTCTCTCCTGCATTCCGGGAATCATGAACATGTCCATCACGGCAAAGACGGATTCCATGACGGTGTTTATGCAGCTTGTACTGCTGCTGTTTCTTCTGCTCTATATCCGCAGACAGAGGAGCGCGTATCTCGTGCTGGCGGTGGACGCCTACCTGATGACGCTCGTGTTAAAGCCAACGGCACTTGTATTTTCAACGGTGGCCGCTGGAACGGCGGGGCTTTATATCCTGCTCACGAGACAGCTGAAATTCCGGCTGAAGGGAAGTTTTCTTCCTTCCTGTATCTATATGATCCCGATGTGGCTTCTCATCTGGTATCGGACATGGCTGCATACGGGACTTCCGCTGACATCCGTGTTTAACTCGATCTGGGCGGCCCTCGGATTTACCGTGAGGTACCCGTACCGGTTTGAAAGTCTGCCGTCGAACGGCGGATCCATGATCTCAATCGAGGGACTAAAGCACATTTTAAAGAGAATTTATGGTGTCCTCATGGCCCCTGTGGGCGAGGACATGGCCCATGTGCGGATTGCCTGGAGCACACCGCTGCTTCTGCTCTTTCTTCTTCTCGTCTGTCTGCCGGTGCTGGCGGATGTGAGAAGATCGAGGCAGAAAGAGAAAAATACCTTGATCTGCCTGGCCTTGGTATTTGTGACGAACGGACTCATGAGTCTCATGGCTCTTTACCTGTTATGGCAGGTGGACGGCAACTATTTCCTGCTTCTCTATGTGCTGTCAGCGATCATGGCTGTGATTGTGGTAGGAAAATTAAAGAGCGGTTTCCTGCGCGGATCCATATGCAGGATGCTGGTACCGTTTATTCTCTTTAATGTGACCATCACGGCGGTCAGCAACTGGGGCGGAACCCTGGGACTGACACCGGTGAAGTTCATCCACAAGGGATATTATGATCATATGGAAGAGTCCCATGAACTGCTTGCTTTCTACGGAAATGAGAAGATATGGGATATCCTGGCGGAGAACCCGAGAACCCGCGTCGTCGTATTCGGTGAGCAGCCGGAAATGCTGAGGTTCCCGTGCAGCACTCAGAGTTACACGGACATTGAGGGAAGCGGTGGAAACTTTAATCTCTCATCCAGCCCGGAGGCGCTGGCGGACTTCTTTACATTCGCGGGAGTAGATTACATCTATCTCGGAAGCGGATACTTAAAGCCTGGAACGGATGGATTCCGGAACGTGACAGGTCTCTTAAAACAGGGGTATCTTATGGATCTCCTGTATGAAAACGGAAACGGGCTTGCGGTATTCTCGTCTGATCCGAAGAACCTCACCGAGGAGGAGAGTGAGGCGCTTTTAGCGGAGTTTACTGAAAAATACTGGCCCGGAGAACAGCAGTAAGGGGATAAGACATGAATTTACAGGAGAAGATCCTGAAAGTGTGGAGGAGGTGGAGCCCGGAGCTCCTCATCTTTGCGATCTTTCTGGGATTTGGATTTTGGATCAACCGTGGAGTGGAATTAAAGGGACTTTACATGGATGACCTGTATCTCTGGTCCTGCTACGGGAACCAGTCATTTACGGAGTATGTATTCCCAATGGGCAGCAGCCGCTTCCGCTTCCTGTTTTATCTGGCGTCCTGGCTGGAGCTTTTCTTCATCGGGGGACATGTGGAATGGATGGTTCCATTCAACATCATCCTGAATACGGGAATCGCATACAGCATTTACAGGATGGCGGTGTCATTCAGCGACGGGCGAAGGATCATAAGCTTCGCTGTGGGGATTCTCTACCTGTCATCCAGAATGGCATATTATCAGATCGGCCAGTTTTACGGTCTGATGGAGAGCCTGGCGCTCTGGGCAGCGCTGGGGATACTGTGGTTTCTGTACCGGTATGTGAATGAGAAAAAAACGGGGGCCTTTCTCATGGCAAACCTCCTGTATTTCGTGGTCAGCTTCATTCACGAACGGTATATGGCGCTTCTTCCATTGTTGCTTCTGGCAGTAGCCCTCGGATTTGGAAAGGGACTGGCGCCGGAGACTGTGACAGCGGAGACAGGGAGAAATAGTGAACCGAACCGCGCCGCGGAGCCGGGACGAAGCCGCGGAAGAGGACAGAGCCGCGGGGCGCAGAATAAAAAAGAGGCGGCGGCCCGCACAGCAGCGGCTGAGGAGAAGGTTGGTTTCCATCTCCCGAAGCTCCTGCTTTTCGTGATCACGCTTTTCGTGTTCGGCGCGATCCAGATGATCCGCCTTTACACCATCGGAACGCTTTCACCGGCGGGAACCGGCGGAACTGACGTGGCAGATACTTTTAAGTTCACGGACGCCATTGGACAGGCACTGAACCAGGTGGGACTCGTGTTTGGGAGAAACTCCGGACCGCTCCACCTCTGTATCGAACCGTTTGCGGACAGCCCGGATAGAATCAAAAATCTAATCCTGGCGGCGGAGGCAATTCTGGGTGTCGGCGTTCTGGCGGCTGTGATCGGTATGATCCGGGCGCGGTATGAGATCGTCTGCCATTTAAAGAACGCGGTGCTGTTCCTTGTGTTTATCACACTCTGCATCGGCAGCTCCAGCGTGACGATCCGTGTGGAGATGCGCTGGGTCTATGTGGCTTACGCGGCGGCGCTTCTGTTCTTTGCCTACCTGTCACGGGTGATGGGGAAGGCGGGGATCCTGGTGCTGTTGTACGGCTGCCTGATCTTCCCGGTGGAGACATATTACCGGGACAACTGGGACAACCTGTATCTGTGGGCGCCCCAGAGCCAGTATAATTCCCTGGCGGAGAAGACATACGGAACATACGGGGACGATATCTTCGACAAGGAGATCTACATCATCGGGAAGGATTTTGAGATCAGTGATTTTAATGCTGAAACATTCCTGAAAGTATATGCAAAAGATAAAACAAATGTTCCGAAGCTCCAGTTTATCGACAGTGACATGGATCTCAAGGAGATCACGGATGACATGGTGCTCCTGTGTGAGGATCCGGAGCACAACGCATACAACGATGTGACGGAGATCGTGAAGAGGCAGAGGTTCGACACGCCCTTCGGCAGCTATTCGGACGGATGGATCGATGAGCACGCGAAGATCGTTCTGACAAACGGGGAGAGCAGCAAGCTGACCTTAAAGTGCTACTACCCGGGCAGGCTTACAGGCGGTGAGACCTGTAAGATCAAGGTGAACGGACGGCAGATGGCTGATCTTGTATTTACGGACAACACGATGTACTACGAGATCCCGGCTGCGCCGTATCAGAGATTTACCGTGGAATTTTCCTGCAACTTCTATGTGAAAGGGGCGAAGGAACACCGCGGGGAGGAAAATCTGGCGATGGTCGTGAAGGTGGTAGACCAGTAAAAGAGGCAGGTCCGCAGAAATTTTTGCGGACCGCCGGGAAAACGCAGGAATGAAATTTTCTGCAAAAGGGCAGCCGGAGAAGGCTGCGACAGTAAAAAAGGAGAATCAGAAGAATGAATGGACAGCAGTGGGCTCCAATGTGCGCGGGCTTTGCCGTTGCTGTGGTCCTGTTCCTTGTACTCGGGTATTTCCTGAGGAAGAGGGACATGACTGCCCATCTTGCTCCCGTAAAGCGGGAACTCAAGAAGGAAAAGCAATGGCTGCGGCGCGGGGAGTATAATGCGGCTATGGTAAAGGGCCGCCAGAATCTGGAACTGTTTCTGAAGCTGGTGGCGGAATTTAATGGGATCGAGCTCGACAATTCTGCCCAGGCGATGGCGAACGCCAAGAGCGGTCCGGATGGAAGAGGACAGCGCGAAACTTACCGGATGAACGGGAGAAAGCGTCAGAGAGTCATGACATTCCAGCAGTTTGGATGGTGGCTCGACGAGAATGGGTATCTGGACCGGGTCGGAAAGTGGGAATTGAACGAGATCCGCGTGATCGGAAACAAGGCGGTTCATGAGAACTATGTTTCTAAGGAAGATGCCTGGAATCAGTACAATTATATGGAAGATGTTCTGCGGATCGTCGCTGACCACCACGCAAACCGGCGGAAACAGAGAGGACCGGCGGTTAAAAAGAGCCAGACGGGGTGCCATGGGGCGAGCGTGAAGAAGACGTCCGTGGCACAGATGAAAGGACGCGGACAGGGGCAGTCAAAGAGTGGAGGACAGAGTCAGGCAGGAAAAAGCCAGGCGAAGAACAGCGGACAGGGACATGCCCGGAAGCGTGAAGGCGGAAAGCAGACCAGTGGCGGGAACGCGAGGCAGGACGCAAAGGTAAGCGGCAATCAGAGAGTGGTTCAGAAGACCGAGGGAAAGAAAACGGCGGAACAGAAAAGCACTGAGAATAAGCAGACATTGAGAAAGCCGCAGAACGGCAGCAATGGGAAGGCAGCTGGAAAGAATGAGACGTCGGAGAGAACTCAGCAGAAGAGAGAAGTAAAAACAGCGGTCAATAAAGCCCAGCAGAGCAGGGAAGTAAAGATTGTAGAGAAGACCGCAGAGAATGCCCAGCCGGAGAAGCTGAGTTCTTCCGCGAAGAGGCGTCAGAGAAGAAAGCGCGCGAAAGCAGCCAGAGAGCAGGCTGAGGCAGCAGGAATGGTTCGCGAGACTGCACCGCAGAGTAAGGCAGCAAAGCCGACAGAAAAAATAGCAGAGCCGACAGAAAAAACGGTAAAGCCGACAGAAAAACGCACTGTGTGTCATGGGAAAGAGACAGATCGCCAACCGCGCCAGGTACAGCCCCAGACTTCCATGAGGATCGTGACACTCAGTCAGCCAACCGGCGGATGGACAGCGGGAACTGATAAGAAAGAGACAGTGAAGTCAGAAAAGTCAAAGAAGAACACAGCACCGCAATTGAAGCGGAAGAGTGGAGAAGCGGAAAAGCGGACGCAGGGGAATATTGCAGCAAGGCAGACACAGAATGAAGGCGCAGCAGATCCGACAGCGAGACGCCGCCGCAGACCGAAAAGAAGACCGGCAGCGGAACATGCAGGAAATAACGTAGGAAGAACCGCAGCAGGCGGAGGAGATCATGAAGAATAAGAAAAGCTATGTCTATATCGGACTTCCAGTTCTGGGGATGATTTTTTATCTGGCATATATCAGGCGCTCCGCCATTGACATGGTGTATTCCGATTATATCCGGCTCATCAATTCCTATCTGCCGGACGTGTGGAACCCGGATAAGTTTTTTGTGGCGGATCTGCTCACAAGAATTCCGGTGAACTTCTTAGAGCGCGGACTGAATGTCATGATCTTTGGATACAGCGTCACTGTGGACCGGATCATGGGCATCCTCGGATTTGGACTCTCCGCCCTGGTCATCGGCCGGTACAGCAGGAAAAAGGAACTCTGCCCGGTCTGGTACGCGGCGATGATGATCGTCATGTTCAGCCTTAATAAGTGGGAGATGCTGTACAACGGAACCGGATGGGCGCATTTCCTGGCATTCGGATTGTTTTTCTGGAATTATGCCCTGCTGGATCAAGTGTACGAAAAGGGATTCCGAAACGCGAAGAAATCGGAGCTTGTACTTCTCTTTGTACTGCCGTTTGTGATCACCATAGGGGCGGCGGGACCGTACTGCGCGATCTACACGGTGACGATCGTGATGGCGTACCTGTTTATTTACGTGCGCGATATTGTAATTGCAAAGAGTTTATCTGGAAAATATCAGGCAAAGGCTGACAGACAGAATTTAAGCAGCACGGATAGGAAAAACGTATCGGGCAAAGGCAGGGAAAACGCTTGCGTGATCGGTGTAATTTCAGATGATCTTGCCGGAATCGGAACTGCCCGCGTGATCGCCCTGATCGCAGTGGCAGTCATTCCGTTTCTCATTTACCTCTGGAGCAACTCCCAGGCGGTTTACGAGTATTCGGGGGCGGTAAATGTGCCGCTCTTTACGGCTTTCCGACAGGATCCGAAATTTTTTATTAAATTTCTTCTTAAGTCTTTTGCTTCCATGGTTTTTGGAGTAGAATTGATTGACAGGAGCTTTGCAGGGATTCCGGGGAAGGTCTGGTGCGCGGTCGGCGTGATCGTCCTGTTTGCGTATTTCTTTGCGCTGTGGATGAATTTTTATTACCGGATCGAGGAACAGACGATCCTGCCGCTGATGCTCCTGGCAGGCGGTGGTATGAACCACCTGATGGTGCTTGTGAGCCGGTATATCTTTATGCCGAATGACAAGTATGGGATGAGTTCCCGGTATGCGCTGCAGTATCAGATCGGTGTGATCGGAATCTTTCTTACGTTCGCTCTGGCTGCGAAGTGCGGATTCTGTAAAAAGGAAGAATGCAGGGAAAGCAGAGGCACAGAGCCGAAAGGGGCACAGCATATCAGCAGGACTGAAAAGGATCCTTTGCCAAAGCTGGTAAAGAGATTATCGATCGCCCTCGCCGCCATGTTCCTCATCGGAAACGTGATGACGACGGCGGAGGAATTCCGCTTCGGAAAGTACCGGAAAGAACATAACCGGGACGAGGTAAAACAGATCTTATTAAATTTTGAAAACGAGTCAGACAAAACACTGGAGGACGCGCTGGAGTATCACAAACCGGGATGCCGGGAAGCACTTACGGTCCTCAAAGAAAACGGTTGGAATATATGGAGGTAAACCTATGAAAGTAGTAATCCTGGCAGGAGGATTCGGAACAAGGATCAGCGAGGAGAGTCATTTAAAACCAAAGCCGATGATCGAGATCGGTGAGAAGCCGATCATGTGGCATATCATGAAATATTATTCCCAGTTCGGGTATAATGAATTTATTATCTGTCTGGGATACAAACAGTATGTGGTAAAGGAGTTCTTTGCGGATTACTTCCTTCACACATCTGATGTGACCTTCGATCTTGCGAACAACAGCATGAAGGTCCACAACAACTATGCGGAGCCGTGGAAGGTGACTCTGATCGACACAGGACTCAACACCATGACCGGCGGACGCGTAAAGAGGATCAAAGAGTATGTGGGAAATGAGCCGTTTATGCTGACCTACGGCGACGGTCTCGCAAACATCGACTTAAAGGCACTGGAAGAGTTCCACAGAAGCCATGGAAAGCTCGCAACCATCACGGCAGTCAATATCGGACAGCGCTTCGGTGTCCTCGACCTCGAGGATAACGGAAAGATCAATTCCTTCCGCGAGAAGAATGACGATGACGGCAGCCTGATCAACGGCGGTTACATGGTATTAAATCCGGGCGTATTCGACTACATTGAGGGCGATTCCACCGTATTCGAGCAGGCACCGTTAAGAAACCTCGCAAAGGACGGCGAGCTCATGGCATACCGCCACGAGGGATTCTGGAAGTGCATGGATACCCAGCGCGAGAAACAGCAGTTAGAGGCGATGTGGCAGTCAGGAAACGCGCCGTGGAAGATCTGGGAATAGGTTCACACGCCTGCTTTCCGGAAGCCGCTGTGAGGATCGCAGAAAACGGCTGCGCGGAGAGCAAAAATCCGTAAATGGAGATACGAAAATGAATTTGGAAGAAGTATTTAACTTTTATAAAGGAAAGAAGATCCTCGTAACCGGACATACCGGCTTTAAGGGAACCTGGCTTTCCAGGATCCTTGTAAACGCGGGGGCGGAGGTCACAGGATATTCCTTAAACCCGCCGACAGACCCGGCACTGTTCAACATGGCAGGTCTTGAGGGTAAGATGAATTCTGTCATCGGTGACATCAGGGACCTCGCCCATTTAAAGCAGGTATTCGAGGATACAAAACCGGAGATCGTCTTACATCTGGCGGCACAGCCTATCGTGCGGGACTCCTATAAGGATCCGGTCTACACCTACGAGACGAACGTCATTGGCACCGTCAATATTTTGGAGTGTGTCCGCCTGAATCCGTGCGTGAAGTCCTTCTTAAATGTGACGACGGATAAGGTCTACGAGAACAGGGAGTGGGAGTACGGCTACCGCGAGGTGGACCGCCTGGACGGCTATGATCCGTATTCCAACAGCAAATCATGTTCCGAGCTTGTGACACACAGCTACAGGAAGTCCTTCTTTGCGGACGGGCACTGCGCGATCTCAACCTGCCGTGCGGGAAATGTCATCGGCGGCGGCGACTTCGCGAATGACCGTATCGTTCCGGACTGCGTCCGCGCGGCGATGGCGAAAAAGCCGATCGTTGTCCGCAATCCGCATTCTACCCGCCCGTACCAGCATGTGCTGGAGCCGTTAGCGGCATATCTCATGGTTGCGAAGGCCCAGTATGAGGACGGAAAATACTCCGGATACTACAACGTGGGACCGGATGACAAGGACTGCGTGACCACGGGTGAGCTTGTGGACATGTTCTGCAGCGCCTGGGGAAATGGACTTTCCTGGGAAAACAAGAGCGACGGAGGTCCTCACGAGGCAAACTTCTTAAAACTCGACTGCTCCAAGTTGAAGACCACATTTGGATGGCATCCGCGTTATGGCGTGAAGGAAGCCATCGGACTCACCGTTGAGTGGTGCCAGGAGTATGAGAAGAACGGCGATGTTGTGGCTGTCATGGACAGACAGATCAAGGAGATGTTCCAGTAGAACAGAAGAAAATCGTCCACTATTTGAAAAAGACAGGAAACCTGGAGGTGCGTGCAGAAACTTCCCGGCAAATGAAACATTGTATACAGCAGGAACGAGTTCAGAAATTGGTCTGCTGTATCATCAGGAAAGGAAAAAGTTATGTTTGAAAACAAGACAGAGGTGGAGGCAAGAAAAGAGATCCTTGACCTCGTAGCCGAATATGCCGATAAATTCCATAACCAGAAAAAGGAATTCCATGAGGGAGACCGTATTCCGTACGCGTCCCGTGTGTACGACAGCAGGGAGATGGTAAACCTTGTGGACAGCTCCCTGGAGTTCTGGCTTACATCCGGACGTTACACGGATGAGTTCGAGAAAAAACTCGCGGAGTACCTTCGTGTGCGCTACTGCGCCCTCGTAAACTCCGGTTCCTCCGCAAATCTGATCGCATTCATGACACTTACATCCCCGCTTCTCGGCGGGCGCCGTGTAAAGCGCGGGGACGAGATCATCACTGTTGCGGCAGGTTTCCCGACCACCGTAACTCCGGCGATCCAGTATGGCGCTGTCCCGGTGTTCGTTGACGTGACGATCCCGCAGTACAATATCGATGTCACAAAGTTAGAGGCGGCACTTTCCGATAAGACAAAGGCAGTCATGATCGCCCATACACTCGGAAACCCGTTCGATTTAAAGGCAGTGAAGGAATTCTGTGAGAAACATAACCTGTGGCTCGTTGAGGACAACTGCGACGCGTTAGGCTCCAGATACACCATCAACGGTGAGGAGAAATTCACCGGAACCGTAGGCGATATCGGAACATCCAGCTTCTATCCGCCGCACCACATGACCATGGGTGAGGGCGGAGCCGTTTACACGGACAATCCGCTGTTAAACAAGATCATCCGTTCCTTCCGCGACTGGGGCCGTGACTGTGTCTGCCCGTCCGGACATGACAACCTCTGCGGACACCGCTTTGACAGACAGTACGGTGAGCTTCCGCTTGGCTATGACCACAAATATGTATATTCCCATTTCGGATATAACCTGAAAGCCACAGACCTCCAGGCAGCCATCGGATGTGCCCAGATCGAGAAATTCCCGACCTTCGTGGAGCGCAGACGCCACAACTTCGACCGCCTGAGAGCAGCTCTCGCTGAGACAGAGGACCGTCTGATCCTTCCGGTACCGGCTGAGAATTCCAGACCAAGCTGGTTTGGCTTCCTGATCACATGTAAAGAGGGAACTGACAGAAATAAACTCGTCCAGTACATCGAGAGCAAAGGTATCCAGACGAGAATGCTGTTTGCCGGAAACCTCATCAAGCATCCGTGCTTCGACGAGATGAGAGCAGAGAAAAAGGGCTACCGCGTAGTAGGATCCCTGGAAAATACGGACCGGATCATGAGTGACACCTTCTGGGTTGGCGTTTATCCGGGAATGACAGACGAAAAGATCGACTATATGGCAAAAGTGATTAAAGAGGGGCTGTTACAGTGAGCGGAGAAAAATCCTTTGACCTGACGAAAGTCCATGAGGTCAACTTAAAGCTTTTAAAGGAGATCGACCGGATCTGCAGAAAGTACAAGATCAAGTACGCACTGGATTCCGGCACGCTTTTGGGCGCGGTGCGCCACGGCGGCTTTATCCCGTGGGATGACGATGTGGACGTCATGTTCACAAGAAAGAACTACGAGATGTTCGCGAAGGTCGTAAGACGGGAGCTGCCGGAGGACATGTCCTTTGTGGAGCCGAACGAGTACCATGGCGGAAAGGCGTTCTACGACTTTATCTCCCGTGTGACATACAATAAGAGCCAGAAGTTCGAGGACTCCAGAAAGATGGAGTTCTATGACGATAAGATCAGCCGCCTGAACGTGGACCTGTTCATCGTGGACGGACTTCCGGAGGGAAAGCTCGCGAAGAAGCTCACAAAGCTCTCCCACTGCGTTCTCTACGGATTTGCCCTGGGACACCGGTATGAGATCGATTACAGCGATTACAAGGGCGTTATGAAGCTTTTTGTGGCAGTTCTCGCGACCATCGGAAAGCTGATCCCATTCCCGGTGATCTGGAAGCTGTGGAATGCCCTGTGCCATATGGACAGCAGGAAAGAGCGCCCGTTATATTTCTACACGGGTTACGCGCCGAACTGGTTCTATGTGGAGATGAAGAGAGAGTGGGACGATGAGGTCGTTGAGATGCCTTTTGAGGACACAAGGTTCTACGCTCCGGCCGGCTGGGATGAGCTTCTGACGCAGCTTTACGGCGACTACATGAAGCTTCCGCCGAAGGAAAAACAGATTCCGGAACATTCCGATATGGAGATCAAAATTTATGACTAAACTGCTTTCGGTCGTTGTATCGGTATACAACGAGGAGCTGGCGCTAAGAGAATTCTATGCAGAGACAGGGAAGATCCTGAAAAGGCTGCCGGGAAACTGGGACTATGAGTTCCTGTTCGTGAACGACGGCAGCAGGGATCAGTCCCTTTCGATCCTAAAGGAGTTCGCGGCGTCGGACGAAAAAGTGAAGATCGTCAATTTTTCCAGGAACTTCGGGCATGAGGCGGCGATGATCGCAGGGCTGGACTATGCGGGCGGTGACGGTATCGTCTGCATGGACGCGGACCTGCAGCATCCGCCGGAGTGCCTGCCGGAGATCGTGGAAAAATTTGACGAGGGATATGAAGTGATCAGCATGGTCCGCACGAGGAATAAGACGGCGGGGCTGGTGAAGAATGTCACATCCGCGGCATTCTACAAGCTGATCAACCATCTCTCCGATGTGAAGTTTGAGGCCAACGCCTCGGACTTTTTTGCGGTGAGCAAAAACGCGGCGGAGGTTCTCAGGAACAACTACCGGGAGAAGGTCCGCTTCCTGCGGGGCTATGTCCAGAGCATCGGTTTTGAGAAGACCACCATCGAGTACGAGGCGAGACCGCGTTTTGCAGGGGAGAGCAAGTACAGCTTAAAGAGTCTGTTCAAGTTTTCCATCAACACGATCCTGTGCTTTTCTGATCTGCCGTTAAAGCTTGGAATCTATTCCGGTGTGATCACAGCGCTTTTCGGACTGATCATGGTGATCTATACCGTCTATACCTGGAAAATCTATGGGGCGCCGAACGGCTATGCGACCATCGTGGTACTGATCTCGTTTATGTTTTCCGTGTTGTTTGTGATCGTGGGGATCATCGGCGAGTATATCGCGATCCTGTTTGCGGAGATCAAGGACAGGCCGGTGTATATCGTGAAAGATACTGCTAATGTCAAAAAAAACCGAAGCAAAGATACAGATGGACAGGATGTCCGGTAGGTTCTATGCATGGAAAATGATCCTGGCAGGAACTTTTTCAGCTGTGATCGGCGGACTCCCACCGGAACCACTGGAAAAACATTACAAAATCATGAATTATTTGTGTAAATTTGAGAAAAGGACTTCAAAAATAAAAGGGAATCGTATATAATACGTGAGTATGCCGATTTCCCGGAAAATTCTATTTAGCATAATGGGAGATCCGTTGAATTCAGAGGAGGAATTTTATCATGAAATTATTAAAGAGAATGGCTGTGCTGTCTTTAGTAGTTCTTGCCCTTGGCGGATGTACAAAGAGCAGCATTTCAACAGATGCACCGGTATCCGGAAGTGAAGAAGTGGATCCGGCAAAAATGGAGACGGATGACGACGAGACACTTCCGAGAGACCAGAACTTCCTTGTAGAGGATGAGACTGTAGAGACGACGATGTACGACTGGGAGCAGGCACAGAGCGAGTGCGACGGACTGTTCAACGACACATCTGCATTCCCGCAGTCTGTAAAGATGGAGTTCACTTATGATGAGTCCGCATTAAACATCGGTCTCACATGGACAGTAAAGAACGACACAACAAACGATGACGCTATGGAATATGCTGTGACAATGGTTAAGCAGTTCAACGATATCATCGCTGCACAGAGCATGGATCTTGAGAATTCCAGCGCGGATTCCTTCGGAACACTCTGGAACCAGTTCTCCCTTGACGTGAAGGTTGTTACAGAGGGCGGAAAGGCACTTGTAGATAAGAGCTACAAGGCCGGAGAGAAGATCGACCTCAAGAGCAACGAGACTGCTGCAGAAGGTCCGGAGGACGTTGCAGACGATTCACCGAAGAAGCTTGACGAGACAAAGGCTTCCAAGTAATTAGTTGGAATAATTTTAACAGAATAAATAATTAAGACAATATAATGGCAGAATGCTTTTCAATGTGATCCAGAAAGCGTCCTGCCATTTTTTGTTGTCATATTTTCTTATGGTCTGCACAGACCTGCTGAACAGTAACAAACGCCGCACTATTCCTAACGGCAGAATAAATGCGGCGTTTATAGTATGGATTCAGTTTTAAATTTCAGACCTGCGTTTATTGACGCGGCTTATTTTGCACACTGCTTCACGAAGTACTCAAACATCGGAAGAGAGTCGGCACATTCCTTCGGGTTTGTAACCGGGCCGGTCATGCGCTCCGGGTGCCACTGTACGGACCAGATCGGAAGAGTCTCATGCTGCACAGCCTCTGTGAAGGTGTGTCCGTTGGACTCGCCCCATGCGATGGCCTGGAGACCTTCGCCGAGCTTGTCGAGGGCCTGGTGGTGGTAGCTGTTTACTTCCATGGACTCGCCGTAAAGGTTTCCTAAGATGGAATCTTTCTTGAGCGTCACCTGATGGCAGACACCCTTGGAGTGATCACCGCCGAGCTGTGTCGGGATATCCTGGGTGAGAGTACCGCCGAAGTATACGTTTAAGATCTGGATTCCGCGGCAGATGCCCCAGATCGGTTTCCTGCGGTCAACGAAGGCCTTGATGATCTTGTATTCCAGATCGTCGCGCTGTGGGTCTGTGATGACGAAGTCAAACATCTTTTCCTGACCGTAGAGCTTTGGTTCAACGTCTTTACCGCCGCTTAAGAGAAGTCCGTCAGCGAGATCCGCGTACTCCTCAGCACAGTCGTTGTTGACTGCAAGGATCGGGATGCCGCCTGCGCGGCGGATATTCTCAGCATAGTTCTGGTTTAATGCCCATGTCGGTGTTCCGTTGGCTGCTGCGCCGGTTCCTCCGGTCAGTAAGATCAATGGTTTCATAATGTAATTCTCCTTTTCCATTTCTGCCGTCTGCCTGTCCCCGTAGTGAAATCTGACGGAATGGATCCGGCTGTCTCTCATACAGACAGAGCGGAAGTTGATAGATGGCAGCTGTTTAAAAAGTGAAACAGCTATGATAGTATATGATAATTCTGCAGCACAGGGCAGAAATCATCCGTTTTAAGCGATATGCCCCGGAAAGCGAAGCCTCCCGGGATCCGTGTCTGGCATCAGATGATGCAGGTCATCCCACATCAAGCCCGCTGTGGTAGGAATAGTTTCCAAGCTCTGCCAACAGCGCGGACATATCCGGCGGCCCGGATGGGACATTCGCGATCAAGAACGCATTGAGGTAATAGTAGACTGCATTGCATTTCTTCAAGGTCTGATGGTACAGATCCGGGAATGACGTCGTCGAGGCGATGGAATTATCCCATGGATTCGTCCAGACCTCATGGTCCAGGTTCAGGATATCGCGGACCTGGGCGGAAAGCTTATCCGTCACAAGCTTTTTAGAAGCGATCGGATGCTTTAGGAAGATTGATTCCAGAGAACCGATCACATGGGTCTTATGTCCCTCGGGATCGGACAGGATCCGGCTTCCGAAACGGATCGCGAAGATCGAGCGGGCAACCATTCCGTCTGTGACCTGGAAGTTGTTTTTCTCTGTGATCTGGTAGTAGGTGCGGTTGATGCACCGGCTGAGATATCTGGAGATAAACTGGCTCTCCTGGGCGTTTAAACAGAGGGAAGCGGTCTGGTTGAATTCGGACGGCTTTTTGTGCTTGAACTTCCAGAGCAGGATCGCGTCGATATCGTTTTCCAGGGCGGCATGGAGTCCATGACACTCGGTCTTTTTCTTATCGGTGCGGTACTTGATCCGCCCGTAGACGAAGGGGTGGCAGATCGAATCAGAGATATAGTGGCACATGAATCCTGCGAGGAATGCCGCCGCCTCCTCTTTCTGCTGTCTCGAGTGGATCTCGGTGAGCTCTAAGAGGCTGTTCTTAAAAAAGTCGTTTACCTGATACTCATGCATATGGGAGCCGACGTTGCGGTAGTCCCTGTGACGGAGGATCGGGATATTATAAAAGAAGATATCAGGTCCCTGGAGACCAAGCTGGTAGAGCCAGCGGTATTTGGATATCACATGTTTCAGGTAGTTGTTCGGAAGGTCATTGTAGGCCTTTACACCGAACAGGTAGTGAGTCGTAAATCCGGGCACAAGAATCATCTCCTTTGAAAGAAAATGCCAAGGTCCTGCTCCGGCGCGGACTTTGGCTTTCTGCTTGTGCAAATAAAAGCTGCCATGGGCAGACACAGTGTTTATTATAGCATAGATGTGTGGAAATGGGAATAAAACGTAGTAAGAAATAGAAAAGGTAAAAACGCGGCGGGCGGCGGTAATGCGCGGCGGGATAGAAAATGAGGCCGTCAGGCTGCAGGGCGTGATATGGAATGAATATGATTGGGGAGATCCATGATATTGTCTGGGGACCATGGACACCGGTACTGTTTTTGATGGTGGGGACCGTATACAGTGTGCGGATCCGGTTCTTTCAGGTCCGGAAGATCCCATGCTGGTGGAACGCGACGATCGGGAACCTTCTCAGGGACAGGAAGAGTCATCAGGGATCCTTCCGGTCGGCATGTACGGCGCTGGCGGCAACCATAGGAACCGGGAATATCACGGGGGTGGCGGCGGCTGTGATCGCCGGAGGACCAGGTGCGGTGTTCTGGATGTGGGTGTCCGCCTTCCTCGGAATGGCGACGGCTTACGGGGAGACAGTTCTCGGGATCCGGTACCGGGAAAAAGGACAGGACGGCGGATGGATGGCGGGACCGATGATGTATCTCGAAAAGCGGCTGGGCTGTCCCAGGGCGGCAGTCCTCTACGGATTTTTCTGTATTCCGGCGGCTTTCGGCATGGGAAGCATGGTGCAGGCAAACGCGATCTCGGAGACGGTGTCCTATGTGTACGGAATCCCAGAGGCTGCAGTGGGGATGATCCTTGTGGTCCTTGCGGGTATCGTGCTGGCAGGCGGCGGACGGCGGATCTTTCTCGCGGCGGAGCGGCTTGTTCCATTGTCTGCGGGGCTTTATACGGCAGCAGCGCTGGCAGTGATCATTCTGTATGCCGGGAATGTGCCGGGAGTGATCCTGGGAATTCTGGTGGATGCATTTTCCTTCCGCAGCGCTGTTGGCGGAGTCGCGGGTTACGGGATCTCCCGATGCGTCAGCTATGGGATCGCCAGAGGTGTCTTTTCCAATGAGGCGGGGCTCGGGAGTCTTGCAGTGTTAAACGGGAGCGCGGAGATGGCATCGGAGGAGCTTCAGGGGCAGTGGGCGATCTTTGAGGTATTTTTTGATACCATCGTGAGCTGTACGCTGACAGCGCTTGTGATCCTCTGCGTGGCGGGCAGCGGGACGGCCTCAGAGTTCGGGGCGGAGAACGGAGCATCGCTCACAAGTCTCTGCTTTTTTACAGCGCTTGGGAGTCCCGGCGGGTATGCGGTGGCGGTCTGCGTGGTGCTGTTCGCGTTCTCCACGATCATCGCCTGGTACTATATGGGGCGGCAGGCGGCGGAGTATCTTGGCGGGAAGATCTCGGGAAAGATCCCGGCAGTCTATGCGGTGGGATATCTTCTGGCGGCGTTTCTCGGGTGTCTCGGGGCGATGGAGACGGTGTGGGAGGTCTCGGACATCTTTAATGGACTGATGGCGGTGCCGAACCTGGCGGCGCTGGTGCTGCTGGCGGGGGAGATCTATGCGCCGGGGGAAAAGCGGGATCCATAGCTGCTGCCTCACGCCGGAGAGGGGTGTGCGATACGTCTTACGGCGGTACAAAATTGCCCTTTTTCGTGTTCATATCTTGTTCAAAAAGTCTTCAAAATTCTTTTACACAATTCACACGATTTCTTCATGTTTTATGGATATCATATAACCATAAACAGAAAGACATCTGATATAGATGCTGCTTATAAGATTTTTTTCATAATACTCGAGCTGATAAGTGATTATCAGCTCTCCTCCCTTTTTCAAATAATTATTTTGTTGAAGAAAAGCACTCGGCGGGGTGCTTTTTTTCATGTATATAAGGAGAGATGCCGGATGGAAGAGAAAGTTTATGAATATTTAAAGAGACTCGTATCGGTTCCTGGGATTTCGGATACGGATGAAGAGCGGAAGACGGCGGAGGCAATTAGGGAGATCCTTGCGGAGCAGCCGTATTTTCGGGCATACCCGGAAAACTTCGGTACGGTGGAGATCCCTGGGGACGCGAGAAAGCGTCCGTTGGTTTACGGGCTGGTGCGCGGAAATAGGAAATCCGGACGGACGATCATTCTGACGGGACATGCAGGATGGATGGAAATGTACTGTTTTTGTCGGTTCCGGATGAGGAGTCTTATTCCGTCGGCATGCGCGGCGCAGCTGGATTTCTTGCGGATCTTCGGGAGCGGGAAAAGCTTTCCTACGACCTTCTGATCGATCTGGAACCCATGGGCCGGGACGAGAAGGGACAGGAAGCAATGTGTAAAAACCGCAGAACTTCAGGCGGAAGCTGATGGAAGTACAGATACTGCAGACCCGGCATCGGAAAAATATGCGGACAGCGACAGTGAAGAAGATGCAGAAAAGAACGAAGCGCGGCAGAAATTTACAGTGCTCTCTTTCGCGGAACTCTCCGGACAATGCAGCGAAAAGGATGCGGATGGTTTTGAATGCTTTATGGCGGAATTGAAGGTCCGCACAGAAGCGCGGATCCGCAGCGGAGAGACAAATTATCCCCAGGCCACCATCGACATGATGACAGAGGTCCTGGACTGGTCCGGACTCACAGAGCCGGTGATGGTCATCAGCTTCGCCCCGCCGCTCTACCCGGCATATCACAGCGACCAGATGGCTGGAAAAGAGGGCGTTGGAAGCTGGCAGTTCAAAAAGATCAAGAAAGCGTCTGAGGCAGCCGGATGCATGGTGAAGAAAGTCCACTACTTTACAGGAATCTCCGACCTCAGCTACTGCGGCACCTGCGGGGATATGGACTTTTCCGGCTATGCCGCCGAGACCCCACTCTGGGGTGGAGGCTACCAGGTAGATTTTGAAGAGATCGGAAAGCTGAACATCCCAGCCGTTCTCATGGGCCCATGGGGAAAAGACATCCACAGGAGAACAGAGCGGGTAAATCGAAAAAGCCTGCTTGTGGAGCTGCCGGAGATCCTGCATACGTTGATAGAAGACCAAGCTTAAAAGAATAATGAAAAGGCACAGTAAAAAAGAACAATATCAAATATGATTGACATTGTTCCGAATTCAAATGACATTGTTCCAGATTGTGTTGACATAGTTCTCGAAAATAACGGTATAAGGCTGTGTATAAATATGGTGAAATCGGTCAGCAGTATGCGGATATCGCTTCAATAGAACAGAAGGAAAGATCAATTATCGGATGCCATTTTTTCTACAGGAAAATGTCCTAAAAAAGTAAGAGAAAAGATAAAAGGCTGCAATGTTTTTCTGTTATACTCCTTAATATAAAAGACGTGTTTTCGTATGGTTCACAGTCAACGCAGGAAATACGCATATCTGCAGGCATGTTTTGGAGTGTGAAACCATACCATTCAGGGATAAGGAGGAATCCAGTATGAAGAAAAGAACATTGGCGGCGGCAGGTTTGGCGATGATAATGGCAGTTTCTCTTGCGGGATGCAGCACGACGGTGTCTGTGCCGGATACCGTGAAGGTCGAAAATGTGGGAGACAGCTCGGACGGAAAGATCACCATGGACAGCAGCGAGACGGTGAAGATCGTGCCGGATATGGCGAAGATCGTGTTTGCGGTGAGATCTGAGGCGAAGGCTGCAGATGAGTGCCAGCAGAAGAATACGGAGAGCTTAAATTCCCTGACCGAATACCTGAAAGGACAGGGGATCGATGAAAAGTCCATCACGACCTCCGGATATTACCTGAACCCGCGGTATGACTGGAGCAGCAACACGAGGAAGCTCATTGGATACGAGATGCAGACCGAGGTGACCGTCTCCGATGTTGCGGTGGACCAGGTCGGCACGCTGCTCTCCAACGGTGTCGGAAACGGGGCGAATGAGATCTATTCCGTGTCTTACTATTCCAGCGGATATGATGACGCGTATGCGGAGGCGTTAAAGAAAGCAGTTGATCTTGCCCGGACGAAGGCGGAGGCACTTGCGGAGGCCAGCGGACGGACACTCGGATATGTGGTGAGTATTGAAGAGTATTCGGACAGCCAGTACGGCAGATATGTGGACGGCGGCGTGAACCTGAAAAAGGAAAGCGCTGTAATGGAGGCAGCCAGGGCAGAGGACACCGCGGCAGATATGAACGTGATGCCGGGAGAGATGGAAGTCAGCGCGAATATTAAGATCGTGTTCTCCATGGGAGACTAGGTAATTCACAGGGCATGGACCGGAAAACAGTGGACATCCGGGACCATGCCCTGTATAATATAGGATACGACCAAGTGGCTGTCCAGTATCTTAGCAGCCGCATAAATTACTGTTCAGGCGGTAAAAGCCCACAGTTAAAAAGGAGAAAGACAATGGCAGAAAAGAAAAATCCGGTCATTACCATCGAAATGACAAACGGCGATATCATCAAAGCTGAGCTTTACCCGGACGTTGCTCCGAATACGGTAAACAACTTTTTAAGTCTTGTAAATAAGGGATTCTACAACGGACTGATCTTCCACCGTGTGATCAAGGGATTCATGATCCAGGGCGGATGCCCGGACGGCAACGGAATGGGCGGCCCGGGATACTGCATCAAGGGCGAGTTCTCCCACAACGGCTTCCAGAACGATCTGGCGCACACGGAGGGCGTTCTCTCCATGGCCCGCGCGATGAACCCGAACTCCGCAGGTTCCCAGTTCTTCATTATGCACAAAGACGCTCCGTACTTAAACGGTGAGTACGCAGCGTTTGGTCAGGTCATCGACGGTATGGACATCGTCAACAAGATCGCTGAGGTCCGCACCGATTACAGCGACCGTCCGATGAAGGAGCAGAAGATCAAATCTATCACAGCAGAGACCTTCGGCGTAGAGTATCCGGAACCGGAGAAGTGCCGATAAAAATGGCAGTTGGATTCCAGACATGGAAGAGTACTGTTTTTGAGCTGTCATGCATTCGGAAGAAGCTGCCGGAGGAGATTCGGCAGGTGTGCAGGCGGAGCAGGAACAACTGCCGCAAATATAAAAAAGGAGACATGCTATGCAGGAGACCCGTTATGCAGTTGTAGACGGTGAGAAAATTCCTGTCCTGCTCTCCGATGAAAACGAGGCTCTCCTGGCGGCAAAGGCTGCCGGGAGGGCCATTGTTGGCTTATGGAGAGAAGACACACAGGGGAATGAGTGGTGCGCGGCGGACACATTGATCGCGGATGTGGAGGATGCGGACGAAGAGTTTTTGGGGCGGATCGCGAGAAGGCACCTTGGGCTGCCGTGGGCGATCTGCGAGACGGAGCGGCTTAAGATCCGGGAGATCGCGGAAGGCGATTATGAGGAGATCGTGGAGAACCATGTGGATGCCGACCTGGATACGGTGGAGAAGGTAGCCGGTTACACAAAGCACCATTATGAGGTGTTTGAGTTTGGATTCTGGGCGGTCGAGGAAAAGAAGAGCGGAAATCTCACCGGTGTTGTGGGGTTCCGGATCCCGCAGGATGACGGCATCGGGGATGTGGATTATTATGTCCTGTCCCTGGATGATGAGAATATCCTGGATGACACGCTGGAGCTGGGCTACCATATTTTCCCGGAATACCGGAGAAAAGGATACGCGAAAGAGGCATGCCGGGCGGCGATCGAATACGCTGAGGAAGAGTTTGGAACTGTCCAGTTTATCGTCAGGATCGGGAAGGAAAACATCGTGTCAAAGAAGGTCGCGGAAAGCCTGGGATTCGTGCGGACGGAATAAAGGTTTATTGAGGAAAAAAGTCATTAATTCCGCAAGATTTCTCTTGTCAAATGGTGTATCAATCATGTATATTAAACATTGTATACAAACAACACAAATACAATTTGATGATACCAGGGTAACAAGCTTAAAGGTTCGGCTCAAGCCTGCCTGCAGGAGAAGCTTTAAATTTGTTCCTGGGAATGCGAAGCATTCCGATGGTAGGACTCGCGTGTAGAAAATATAGAAGGTGATAACATGAAAGACCATTTAGACCTCAAAGCATATGCCAAGATCAACCTTGGCCTGGATGTGGTCCGGAAGAGAGAGGATGGGTACCACGAGGTCCGCATGATCATGCAGACCGTGAACCTGTACGACCGGATCGAGATGGACCGGACCGAAGACGGCGTGATCAGGACGGAGACGAATCTCCCGTTCGTTCCGGACGGGGAGGGAAACCTTGCGTGGCGCGCGGCGAAGCTGCTTCTCGATGAAAAGGGAATCAAGGACGGCGTGACTATAAAGATCCGCAAATATATTCCTGTTGCGGCCGGCATGGCCGGAGGCAGTACCGATGCGGCAGCCGTTTTAGTCGGTGTGAACCGGATGTTTGATCTTGGATTCACGAAAAAAGAGCTTATGGAGCGGGGTGTAAAGCTCGGCGCGGATGTTCCGTACTGTATCATGCGTGGAACGGCCCTGTCGGAAGGAATCGGTGAGATCCTGACAGAGCTCCCGGCGCCTCCGCAGTGCCATCTCGTGATCGCGAAGCCGCAGATCTCCGTGTCAACGAAAGCGGTATACGGAAAACTGCGCGTGAATGAGCTTGCACCGGAGGAACACCCGGATATCGATGGCATGATGGCGGCGATCAAAAATGGTGACCTGGACGGTGTGATCGAACGTCTTGGAAATGTCCTGGAGACCGTGACGGTCCCGGATCATCCGGAGATCTCGGAAATCAAGGAAATAATGGTGGAGAACGGCGCCTGCGGCTCCCTGATGAGCGGCAGCGGGCCGACGGTATTCGGTATATACAAGGATAGGGAACTGGCAGAAAAGGCCTGTCAGGCCCTCAGGGAAGCGGACGGCGGACGTCTGACCCGTCAGGTGTACCTGACTGAATTCTACAACCGGAAGAAAGCCAGATAGAGGAGAGAGACACGATGACGAATCATTTTGAAGTAAATATGGATGAATATCTGCCATTACGGGATGTTGTGTTCAAGACCCTGCGCCAGGCAATTTTAAAAGGAGAGCTGGAGCCGGGCGAACGCCTGATGGAGATCCAGCTTGCGGAGCGGCTTGGCGTGAGCCGTACCCCGATCCGTGAGGCGATCCGTAAACTGGAGCTCGAGGGCCTGGTCCTCATGATACCGAGAAAGGGCGCGGAGGTTGCGAAGATCTCTGAGAGCAACCTGCGGGATGTTCTGGAGGTGCGCCGTTCCTTAGAGGAGCTTGCCATCGACCTTGCATGCCAGAGAATCACCGCGGAAGAGCTGGAATCATTAAATAAAGCGGAAGTTGATTTCAAGGCAGCCATCGGGAACGGGGACGCGATGCAGATCGCCCAGACTGACGAGCAGTTCCATGAGATCATCTACAACAGCACGAAGAACCAGAAGCTGGTCCAGATCTTAAACAATTTAAGAGAGCAGATGTACCGCTACCGCCTGGAATACATTAAGGACGCGGACAAGCGCCAGATCCTTATGGTGGAGCATGAACATATTTTAAAGGCACTGACGCTGCGCCATATCCAGGAGGCGAAGATGGCTGTGCGGGAACACATCGACAATCAGGAGATCACGATTCTCAAGAATCTGAAGGAGCAGGAAAATGACATTCAAAGAAAAGTACCAGGCAGGAGAAATTGAATTTGAAGCCATCGATGACTATGTCGATGAGTGGAACAACAGCGATGACGAGAGAACGCTGGCGAAATTCCTCGGTCTCAACGCGGACGAAGAGGACGCGTGGATCGATGATGGGGATGAGGCGCTGAAGGAGATGCTGGACGCAGGAAAGCAGTAGCTTTGGCATGCCCGTAGCTTAAGGTCACAGATAGGGGAAAAGGTTACGGGCAAACGTATAGGAAGAAAGGAGAAGCTTCATGACAACAGTTACACTTGGAAAGACGGGAATCACGGTAAATAAGAACGGTTTCGGCGCGCTTCCGATCCAGAGAATCACGAAGGAAGAGGCCGCAAAGCTTTTGAGAAAGGCATATGACGGCGGAATTACATATTTCGATACGGCGAGAGCATATTCTGACAGTGAGGAAAAGATCGGATATGCCTTAAGTGATGTCAGAAACCATATCTATCTGGCGACAAAGACAGCGGCAACGACAGCAGAAGGCTTCTGGAAGGATCTCGAGACAAGCCTTCGTCTTTTAAAGACGGACTGTATCGATGTATACCAGTTCCACAACCCGGCAGTCTGTCCGAAGCCGGGCGATGAATCCGGCCTCTATGACGCTGCTTTAAAGGCAAGGAAACAGGGAAAGATCCGGTTCATCAGCATCACGAATCATCGCCTTGCGGTTGCAAACGAGGCGGTGGATTCCGGTCTGTACGCGACGTTACAGTTCCCGTTCTGCTATCTCTGCAGCGAGAAGGATCTGGAGCTTGTGGAAAAGTGCAAAAAGGCAGATATGGGCTTTATTGCCATGAAGGCATTGTCCGGAGGTCTGATCAACAATTCAAGAGCCGCTTACGCGTTTCAGGCACAGTACGACAGCGTACTTCCGATCTGGGGTGTCCAGAAGGAACATGAGCTTGACGAATTTTTAAGCTATATCGACAATCCGCCGGTGATGGATGACGAGATCCGCGCCCTGATCGAGAATGACAGAAAACAGTTATTCGGAAGCTTCTGCCGTGCCTGCGGCTACTGTATGCCATGTCCGGCAGGGATCGAGATCAACACCTGCGCGAGAATGTCCCTGCTTCTCAGAAGATCCCCGTCCCACCTCCAGCTCACACCGGAGGTACAGGCGAAGATGATGAAGATCAAGGACTGCCTCCACTGCGGCCACTGCATGAGCAAGTGCCCGTATGGTCTGAATACGCCGGAGCTGCTGCAGAGAAACCTGAAGGATTATGAGGAGGTTCTTGCGGGTAAGGAGATCCTGCCGGGGAATTTCTAAGGATAGGAAATAGATAGACTTGGCGAAAAGAGGATGGGTGGCTGTCCTCTTTTTGCATATGATGAAAGCGGAGCATGCAAATTTTGCACATCGATATTCGGCAATATGCAAAAGTGCTTTTTGATAAATTCCATTTTTCAAATTTGCTCATTTATAGTAGCAAAATTAAAAAACTTAACAAAGTATATTTATTGACAAAATATAACATCTAAAACGTGCAAAATAACGGTGGAGTTATGCAAAATCACGATTCCTCGGACGGTTTGTGGAGTTCTCGGACGCGGCGGAGACGGCGTACAACAGTATGGGATTCGTGACAGCGGGACGTGACCGGATCATCTGGGTGCGCGGAAACAGGGCGAGCGCTTCCTATATCAGGGATATCACATCGGCGTCAAGGCTGATGGAGCGCTACCTCGATTCCTTTGAGATAAACCAGACGATGGAGGATGGAACCTTCCTTCTGGACGCCTCCGGCAGCACGATCATCCAGGTGTTATACTTTGTGGGACAGAACATTCCGGTGTTAGCCTACACTGGAGAGGGAACGTCCATGTACCTGACCGGCTATGACCAGACACATGTCCGTGTGTATCATCCAGAGAGCGGGGCAACAGAAGTGCTGTCCATGGAGACGGCGAACCAGATGCTTGGGGCAGCGGGGTATGATTTTATCTGCTGCGTGCCAACCCTATAGGTTTCGTTCCTTAAGAAAAACTTTACATTTTTCCCAGATATGTTATAATCATAACGAAAACAAGCTGGGACGAATGCGGGATAGCTCTGTCCCTTTTTAGATATATAGATAGAGGTGCGTAATGGAACAGTACATCATGAAGGGCGGAAATCCGCTTGTAGGAGAAGTAACTATAAGCGGCGCAAAAAATGCGGCTCTGGGAATTTTAGCGGCGGCGATCATGACCGATGATGACGTTGTGATCGATAATCTCCCGGATGTCAGCGATATCAATGCTCTTTTAGAGGCAATCAGCCATCTTGGAGCGAAGGTTGAGCGTATTGACCGCCATATTGTAAAGATCAATGCGGAAAATATCCACGCGGTGACCGTGGAAGATGAGCATATGAGAAAAATCCGCGCGTCATATTATTTTATCGGCGCGCTTCTTGGAAAATATAAGAGTGCGGAGGTTCCGCTTCCCGGCGGATGTACGATCGGAAGCCGTCCGATCGACCAGCACTTAAAGGGATTCCGTGCACTGGGATCTGATGTGAAGATCGTCCGCGGTGCTGTTGTGGCCCACGCGATCGATCTTGTGGCAAGTCATATCTATCTGGATGTGGTTTCTGTCGGCGCTACCATCAATATCATGATGGCCGCAACGATGGCGGAAGGCGAGACGATCCTTGAGAACGTGGCAAAAGAGCCGCATGTTGTTGATGTCGCAAACTTCTTAAACAGTATGGGCGCAAACATTAAAGGCGCAGGTACGGATGTGATCCGTATCAAAGGTGTAAGACGTCTTCACGGAACAAACTATTCGATCATCCCGGATCAGATCGAGGCCGGAACATTTATGTGTGCCGCAGCGATCACCCGCGGTGATATTACCGTAAAAAATGTGATCCCGAAGCATCTGGAGGCGATCTCCGCAAAGCTCACCGAGATGGGCTGTGAGGTCGTTGAGTTCGACGAGGAGATCCGCGTAGTCGGAAAACCGAGACAGCGTCACATGAACTTTAAGACACTCCCGTATCCGGGCTTCCCGACCGATATGCAGCCTCAGATGACGGTGGCACTTGCCCTGGCAGATGGGACAAGTGTTGTGACGGAGAGTATCTTTGAGAATCGCTTCAAATACGTGGATGAGCTTTCCCGCATGGGCGCGAATATCAAGGTGGAAGGCAGTGTTGCCATCGTTGACGGTGTCGGAAGCTTCACAGGGGCTCAGGTCGTTGCGCCGGATCTTCGCGCAGGCGCGGCTCTTGTGCTTGCAGGTCTTGCCGCAGATGGATACACGACTGTGGACGAGATCGGCTATGTTGAGCGCGGCTACGAGAATTTTGAAGAGAAACTCCGCTCTCTCGGTGCTGTGATCGAGCGCGTGGATTCCGAGAAGGAAGCGCAGAAATTCAGACTGAGAGTCGGCTGATGAGAATTTGAAAGCCCGAAGGTTCTGGTATACCGGGAAATTTTCCCGATTTCTCAGGATTTTCGGGCTTTTTTGCGATTGCCGCTTGACATTCCCGTATGAATCGTATAAGATACAGTCCGTGGGTCATTTTTGGGGTGGCTCACAGTATAATAAACGTAACTATTCAGTAGGTCTGCGCACATGCTGCGCTGACCGTAAGAACACATAGGCTAGAAAGCAAAAATCCCATCAGCGAAGCTGATCTGGAATGGATTTTTGCTCGTGACTATGAAGGTACGGAATAGTTACCAATAAACTTAAAAAAGTTCGCAATATCCCTTATTCAGAGTGATGGAGGTACATAGGACCGGTGAAGTCACGGCAACCCCTGTTAATCGCGTTTGCGAGAGGGCAGGAAGGTGCCAACCTGAGCGAGTAAATCGAGCAATAAGAGGATTTGACCAGTGTAAAGTCGTCAAGTCCGCTTAGCATTGAGCGGACTTTTGTTTTGCCGTAACTGCGGGTGCAGGTGCGGCCTGCCTATAACTTGAAAGGAGTTACAATGGAAAAGAGATTATTTACTTCCGAGTCCGTAACTGAAGGACATCCGGACAAAATGTGCGACGCGATCTCCGACGCGATCCTCGACGCGTTAATGGAACAGGATCCGATGAGCCGTGTTGCATGTGAGACATGCACAACAACAGGTCTTGTTATGGTAATGGGCGAGATCACAACAAAGGCATATGTGGATATCCAGAAGATCGTCCGCGAGACCGTCCGTGAGATCGGCTATGACCGTGCAAAATATGGTTTCGACTGTGATACCTGCGGTGTTCTCACTGCAATCGACGAGCAGTCCAGCGATATCGCTATGGGTGTTGACAAGGCGCTTGAAGCGAAAGAGAACAACATGACAGACGATGAGCTGGATGCGATCGGTGCTGGTGATCAGGGTATGATGTTCGGTTTCGCTACAAACGAGACCCCGGAGTACATGCCGTATCCGATCGCTCTTGCGCATAAGCTTGCAAGACGTCTCACCGAGGTCAGAAAGAACGGAACTCTTCCGTACCTGAGACCGGACGGAAAGACCCAGGTTACAGTTGAGTACGATGAGAACGGAAAGCCGTTCCGCCTTGACGCAGTCGTTCTTTCCACACAGCATGATGAGAATGTGACTCAGGAGCAGATCCATGAGGACATCAAGAAATATGTATTTGATGAGATCCTTCCGCAGGAGATGGTAGACGCAGATACAAAGTTCTTCATCAACCCGACCGGACGCTTCGTGATCGGTGGACCGCATGGAGACAGCGGACTGACCGGAAGAAAGATCATCGTTGACACCTACGGCGGGTATGCCCGTCACGGCGGCGGAGCTTTCTCGGGAAAGGACTGCACAAAGGTAGACCGTTCCGCAGCATACGCAGCGCGTTACGTTGCAAAGAACATCGTAGCGGCAGGCCTTGCTGACCAGTGCGAGATCCAGCTCTCCTACGCGATTGGTGTGGCTCATCCGACCTCCATCATGGTTGAGACAGAGGGAACCGGAAAGGTATCCGACGAGAAGTTAGTCGAGATCATCCGTGAGAACTTCGATCTCCGCCCGGCAGGGATCATCAAGATGCTTGATCTCCGCCGTCCGATCTACAAGCAGACCGCAGCATACGGTCACTTCGGAAGAACAGATATCGATCTTCCGTGGGAGAAGCTTGACAAGGTTGAGGATTTAAAGAAGTATCTGTAATAGAGAAAAAGAATAGAACGATCATGAATGTTCAGGGACAGAAATGATCGAAAAGCTGCGGCGCAGTTTCCGGAAAGGTCA